>Ga0208357_1000164_pt1 | contig 52540 bp, 76 predicted proteins | sample NGESurdeep092012_6_FD_184487 | JGI IMG/M metagenome (GOLD analysis project Ga0208357, IMG submission 184487) | Arctic peat soil microbial communities from Barrow, Alaska - NGEE Surface sample F52-2 deep-092012 (SPAdes) | ecosystem: Environmental > Terrestrial > Soil > Wetlands > Peat ...
CGTGACTTACTCCGAATACGTAATCCAAGTAATCTGAAAATACAACCCCGATAGGCTGCATTACGCTACCGCTTATATTAGCTAACACATCACCATCCGCAATGGAAGGAAGGGAACCGCCAGGGGGAGGTGCCCAATCTATATCACTGCCCGTACTTGTTAGCACGTAACTTAAAGCCCCGGGCGGTAAAGTAAGCCAACTGCCGTAAGCACGGTATAACAACGCGCCATCTGTAATACCAAACACGTAATCCAAATAATCTGAAAGCGTAGTTCCTACAGGCTGCGCCGTACCGCCGCTCGTATTCGCTAAAAGATCACCGTCAACAATCACCGGAAGCGCGCCGCTTGCAAGCGCAGCAATATCGGCAGCGTTCACGCGCACCGCGACGCCGTCGATTGTCACGGGCACTTGCGCGTGCGGGTCGACACCGCTGTTTGCTGGCAATGCGTCGATCAACGCTTCGAGTGACCCGAGTTCACGAACCAGTCGGTACGCCGCTGGCAAAAAATCGGTGTAGGAGTCAGGAAAATTCGAGTCAAAAGCGGTGGCCAGCACTACCGGCACACTAGGGTCGACGTAGATCTGCGTTGACGATACCGCGATGCCTAGCAGCAACGCCGTGGCGTCGTTGCTTCCGGGTGTTTGAGTGATACCCGTGCCATCGACGTAGACAGCACGATCAACGAGAAGGCCCGAGACACCCGGTGGCGCATAAACCCCGCGGCGCTGCACTTGCACCATCGCGCCCGTTGACGCTGCGTTAATCGCCACGCCGAGCAGTCCCAGGATGCGTGTTGGGTCGCTTGGGTCAGCTGCGCCTACCGATAGCGCATCGATCGGCACGACACCTTGCCCGAGCGTAATCGTCTCGCCAGCGAGGAATGACTCGATATCAGTCGAATTCGTATTTTCAAGCGCGCTAACCCGCAGAGCGAGCGTAGTTAGCTGTGCTAGAAGTGCTCCAAAGCTACCTGAAGAATTTTGTGAATTCGCTTGGGCTCGGACAGTACTCGACGTGGTGCCGATAACCGCCTCAGCAGCTTCAATGCGTTGCCGAATGTTTTGAATGGCGGTCTGAAGTACGCGCAAATCAAGCGCGTTGGGCGTCGTGATTGACGGTGAGCCGAGAGCCATATCAATTCAACTCGGTAACGTCATCCGCAGCTTGCAGCACGCGTACCGTATCGGTTCCAACGAGCTCCATCTCAAACGTCCCGTAAGCTTGCTGCGGCGGCGTGAGCGTGAATTCAGTATCACTCATGAGCACGATCTCGTTGAGCAATGCGCCATCGCCGTAAAAACGAACAATCAGGTTGCCGGATGCATCCGGGTCACGCCGCACTTGCGCCATGTTGTAAAACGTCGGGAACGGCTCTAGCCATAGCTTAGTGCGCCACCGGTAGGTCATGTACTCTGAGGTGTTGCCTTCAAATGCGTAGATTGTGCGGCCGTCGACGTAGACTGGTGCCGACGACGGGGTAGGTAATAGCGCGTCATCAGGCTCAGTGTCAGCATCGAGCACCAAGTACATAATATCTTCAACTGGGTCAACGTAAGCCGCGCTTGCGTGGAACGCCATCTCGACCACACCGAAGCCATGGGTACGCAAGTCCACGGCGTAGCAACCCTGGGCGGATCCAGATTGCCAAAACATGAAATAAATATCGTCATGAGCGACACTGAAAATACTGCTTGGGTTAAGCGCTTGCCATTGCCTGCGCGTGAACACGCTCTCGGTAAGGTTGCGAGCTTGCCCAACACCGGCCACCACGATCAACCCGTCCGGTCCGGAGAACACGACACCAAGTCCGGTGATGTATGCAAAGCTGCGTTTACTCGAACAAGCATGCGGTACTTCGAACTTGCTCATGCTGTAGTTAGCCGGGTCGTTCCCTGAGGCCACATACAAAAAGCTTTGCGTACCGATCACCACAGTGGTGTCAATGTTGCCGATGCCCACGATGGCCGTATCGGTGCTGAGTCGATAAGCCACGGGCCACGCGTGCGGAAAATTCTGTGCGCTGAAGCAGAGCTCGTTATTGCTGAAGCCCACCATCACCCCGTTGGGTAGCGCGAGAATGCCTTGCAAATCGCTAGGCGGGAGTTCCCAATTGTCTGAGGGCAGTACCTCGCCAAGTTCAGCATCCGTCGATGTGTCGATGTAATCGGCTTGCGAAAGCGGGATCTCGGCTAAAAACAAAAACGCGGTCCCCGTCGCACCAGTTGCTGCACGGTAGATTCGCTTCGTTGTAAGGCCGTAATCACCAGTGATACCAGTTGGCGCACTCGTTTGCGTGGTGATCGTGACAGTCACCCCGTCCGGTCGCAAGATCGTTGTGCTCGGCAAACTCGGTGCACTCTCTTCACCGAAGTCATTGACGAAAGTCACAACATACGATGTCGCAACGTCAGTGATCACCGCATTGAGTGACCCGCTCGCTTGCACAAGAATGTTGTCGTAGTAAGTGTCTTTCTGATCGTTGCCCGTGACACCAAGCAGCGCGCAGTAGTCGCCAGCGTCGAAAGTGCTCGTCGCTGACACGGCTCCGAGTTGCCCGGAGCCTAGGTAAACCGATGCCGTGACCGTGACCGAGTTGTCGGCATTGACGCTGCGCAACGCTGTAAGGGTGTACCAAACCCCTTTGCTCAAGCCCGCGGATAAAGGGATCGAAGTCAAAATCGACTGCGTACCAAAGTCGGAACCGGCGAGCACAGCAAGCACGGGTGAGCTGATGTCACTGAATACGCCTACACGCGCTCCGGCCCCCGTTACTGTTAACCCGATCCCGATCTCCACAACGATCCCGCTACCGCCTTGCGTTGGGTCGATCATGAAATCAGAGCTCATGAACGAAACTGAGGCGCCTGAAATACCGAAATTCCGGTAAGCGTAAGCCGGCGTACCGCCGTTGTTTTCGATTGCGACTTCGTAGCTCGGCGCTGGGTTACCGGTGATGGCCGACTGCACCACAAACGACGTATTGTTGGTGACGTTTAAAAACGATGAAGTCGTCCAGTTGGTCGCTAAGTCGCTACCATCGTCAAACACGTTGACTGAGAAAGTCGTTGGGGTCGTGTCAATACCCACTACTAAAGTCGGCGGCGAGTCGGGCGCTGGCACGCCGAGGAGTCGCGTAGCAACAGGGTAAGGCTGCGCCCCAGTGGTCGCCAGTGCGAGGTTAGTGAAGCGCGGAGCATCCAAACCGGTGAGATAAGTTCGATATGTCGTGTCACCGGGCACCGTACCGCGAGCCACATCAACTTGCTGATCCCAAGAAAGCCAATATTGCCCGGCCATCAACGAGATCGTCTGCACCGGTCCGTCGTTTGCGAGCCCTTGCGTCATCAAAAACTGACGAAACGCTGTCAAATCGCCAGTAAAAAGTCGAGCATTCACCGCGGCTTGCGCAGAATTATCCGGCAGCTCCCGCGGTGTCATCAGCGGCACTTCACCGCGGAAAGCATTGACGATGTGGGCTGTCATGACACGCGTGCCCAGGGGCGATACCCGGTAGGAAGTGGGTAGAGAATGTCGAGTCCTAAACGCGCTTGAAAAAACGATGGCCCTCCTATAACACCCCCATCGTAACTCGCGATAGTCCCCACAAAATCTTGATCCGGGAGCGTTAATGCAGGATTTATATCTAGAGTAGGATTCTGCGAACCCAACCACGCGCCTTGATAACCGAAAAATACATGCCCATTTTCTCCGTTTATAGCAACCATGATGGTTGCCCCGAGAGCTGTACCGTATTGACTATCCGCGCCGTTAGCCCCGTCAGTCCATAAACCCGGATGCACTCCCCCGACAAAGTTACTCGTAGCCATGTAAGTTTGTCGTGAGGCGGGATTAGCACTCCCGTCATTCGCGTTAGCCCAAGAAACAAAACCTATAGACGCGCCCATGTGCTCAGGGCCGTTAAAAGTGAATTCAAAATACCTTTTATCTGTTATCTGGTAGAGACCTGTACTCCCAAAACGATCAGTGATATTAGCGGCGCGCCAAGTTGATCCTACTCCCGTATGCTCCGCAATAAGATTGTTATCTGACAACGCAAGCACAGATGCGGTCCCTAACAACGAGGGTAGGTACATCTGCGCCGGCCCGAATACAGGCGGCGGATCATGGGGCATGCGCGCTCCCGCGCGAACAGCACGCATCAGCTCAACGCGGCCATGTCGCCGCAAAGAATCCACGTATTTGCTGTACGCTTAACCAAAGTAAGCGTTGCGCCTTGACCCGCAGAAAACGGTAAGAACTGATCGATTCGATAAAGCAGCTGCACACCTGAGACAGGCGTAAATTCAATCTGCGCAGCGCCCTCCTGAAACACTAAAACTGATTGGCCGTTAATGAAGTCAATCGTTGGGTCACCTGTGTCACCCGGGATGAAAACAGTCTGTATACCAGTCGTACCACTTGTCGAAATGCCGTTTTCAGCATCGGAAAGTTGCAACGTATAGTCGCCCGGCACATCTTCCCAAATCAAGTGTGGCGCTGCAATAGTAAGTGTAGCAACGTCACCGGAAACAGTTACGCCGATCCCGCTGCCGATATTCAACGTGCTGACCAGAGCTTGCGTCACGCCATCAATTTGGATGCCAATACCGTCAGCAGTTATTGTTAAGACGTTCGCGCTTTCCCCGACACCGCGAGTAGCTGTCAACCCCGTATTGATATCAACGGTGTCGACATCCGGGCCACCGAGGTCGTAGCCCTGCGTTTGCCACTGCAAAAATTGTGGAAAACCGTCGTCAGTCGACGGCGGGAAAGGACCGACGGGGGTGACACTAAAAGAGGGCATGCTGTTCTCTCAAACGAGAAATTGACGTTGACGCGCGCGTTGCGAACCGACGTTGTAATTGCGTTGCGCTTCAGCTTTGCCGTTGGAGATGCCGGAACGAAACTCGCGGCCCTTCATCATCGCAGTCTGCTTGTCAGTCCACGGCATGCCGGGTAGCCCGAGCAAGTACTCAAGCGCGCCGGCTTCGATATCGTTGCTGTATTTGATAAGCGGTGACTCAGGCACGTTCACCGCGGCTTCTTTCGGTGCCAAAATGAGCGTGATCAGCAGTTCGTAAATCTGAGAAGGAATCGGATCAACCGAAAACTGCGCTTCCGCGATGTACTGAAACCGCACCGGCATGCCAGGCTTCATATTCGGATCCCATTGCCCTGAGTCGCTGGGCACGATCGGCCAATACTGAATACCTTGCTGCTGACTCTGCGAGCCCTGCATCGCGAAAACGCCCATGATGTCGAGCTGTGGGTCGTTTCCCAACGCGTACTGACGTATGCCGACCACAGTAGCCCCCGGGATATTTAATCGCAACCATTGCGTTTGCTGGCACCACTCACGAAACGCGCGCATGTAAGCATGGCGCAATGTAGCGGTAGGGCACTTGCGTGCAACCTGAGCTACGTTGGCCAAATAGTCATTAACGCTGACTGTATTCATAGCAACTTCCAAAGCAGGTAACCTGCGAGAAGCGCAGCTACAGCTACGAAGTCGTCAACCATGCGCCGATGCTTGCGATACCAATTAACCATCATGTCGTTCCCGGTGACGCATCGACTTTCGGTGCGATCGCAATCTGCGCCTGCGACTTCATGCCCAACATTTGCCCCCACTGCTTCATAAAGTCCTGAGCCTTCTGCGGACTTTGCCGAGCAGAAGCCTTGCTATAGCACTTCGATAGCACAAACACGGTCAGCGCATGCTGATATGAGTCAGGAATCGAAAGCTCTTCCGCATCGTAGGTGACTGTCGGCGGCACAGCCCCGTAAATCAAGTCAACAACACCCGCACCATTGTTCGGGGGGAACACAACAAAACGTCGCGGGTTGCGCGGATCTTCGGTGTAGTGCTCGACTTGCGCTTGCATCGTCCCAGCCGGCCAAAACCGATTGGACTCATCAAGCAGTTCTTTATCGACTTGCGTCACGACGCGGCCATTCGGGCTATTGCGCGGCACATCGATAAGCGCCACGCCGTCGGATGGCAAATTCTGGATCATGCCGGCCGCGAGCGTGAATGGGGTTTCAACGACGTAGCAATCAGGCTTTACGAATGCCGTAGCCGTCAATGCTTCATTGAGGTAGGTCATCAACTCGGGATCAGTCCAACCAACTCCCGGCGCTGGGTCAAAGAGCTGCGTACGCACGTCATCAAGGATGGTCGAAACTTGCATCAACGGCTCCCCACAAGATCAGGGGGAGCAACCATGCTGTCTTTAGTTTTCTTCCACGAGTCAAGGATCGATGTAAAAAGACCCATGTAGCTCGTTGCCTTTGTCATGTCTTGCCGTTTTGAATTCTTGGAGTAAGCCATCCCCAACACATAAGCCCATAACGCCGTGTTGAACGTTGCATCGATCGGGATCTCATCAGCCAGGTAATTCATCACGGGCGGCGTTGCGGCGTACACCAGCTCGGCCGTGCCCGCACCGGTGGCAGCGGGATAGACAAGGAAAGTCTTTGGCGAACGTCGGTCATACATGAAATAGCTGATCGTGTCCGATGCCGGATCGTTCGGCCAGCTGGGTCGCGTACGTGCCAGCTCGTTCATTGCCTGCTGCGTCACTGCGGTGCCGTCACCCGTGCGCGGAATATCGATCAGCATGAGCCCGTCAGCAGGCAACACCTGACGCACCCCGGCTGTGAGCGCCACCTCGTTGGCAACCACGTAGATGTCAAGCAACGTGCCGCACGCTTGCGCAATCCCGTTATTGAGGTACGTCAACAGCTCCGCACTCGTCCACGTCGTGCCGCTCTCATCAAGCAACGTGGCAGAGACTTCCCCTAGAAGCGTTGACGCAAGGGTCACGTCAGTTCGCTCTCAGCCACTGAAGTAGCTAGTGCCATGACTTCTTTGCGCAACGTGCGCACGTCTTTCGAAGCATCAAGCACGTGACCAAACTCATCCTGCGCGAACACAACAAGCTCATCCTTGGTCGCAGTGCCAACGTCAAACGTGTCGGCTTCAGCTTTGCTGTTCACAACCTTCATCGGCAGTTGCCTCAGCGCACCAGCCAGCCAGCGTAGCCGCTCAGGGGCACCGATATCCGGGCCTTTAGGCCCCGTATAAATCCGGTAATCCTTGTGGACTCGTAGCCGCGGTGTGTTGGGCATCAACCGACCATCGTGGATGTTAATAACGTGTGGGTTGACCTTGTCCTGCTTGTGCTTCACGTTCGCACTGGCGTTGGATAGGTTGCGTTCTTGCTGTTCGGTGATCATGGGTTTGCTCCGTTTGATCGGAGCTTGATCGACACTTTGCCGACCAAGCTCGAAGTTATTTTTTCATCTTTTTCTTGAAGGCCGCGAACTGCTTTTTGTCGCGAGCTTTATCCTCTTTCGAACCCTCTTTGACGCCCTTGTCATTATCCATTCCTGACTTCTCGAACGCAGCTTTTGTTACTGCTTTTTTCTTGGCGCCCATCATTGGCTTTTTCTTCATCGTTGCCATCGTGTTTCCCTGTTTTGAGATCAAAAAACCGGCGCCACGAGGGCGCCGGAGTTCTTATTGCGAGTTAGGCTTAGGAGCCGGCGGGCGAAGTGCCGGGCGTCAAAGCCCGAATTTTGATCTTGCCCTGCTGGCCGTTGGTCTGCTCTGGGCCAAGCGGCGGATTCGGATACCGAGCACTTGCCTTTTTCGCAGCTTGCGCTTGTTCAGCTTGGATCGTTTCAGGGGGCACCTTAACTTGGTAGTTAGCGCCGTATGGGTTTTTGGTCTTCATAGAAAGCTCCTAGAGTTACGAAAACGACTTTCAGGGGTTGCTGACGCTAGCGTTGACAACCGCTGTACCGACGTAGTTCGGACCAATGACTTCATAGCCAAACACCATCAGACCACGGATGATGTACCCGAAGTCGTTAGGGTTGTCAATCATCTGGCACTCAACGATCTGGCTCGCGAACGTCAAGCCAGCGCTGTGACCGAACATGAGGTACTGAGCAGGGCCTGGTGACGTTTGCTTAAGCAGGTTACGCGACTGGTACATCGTGAAGCGATCAATCTCACCGACCTTACCGTTGCGCATGATCGAGACGCCATCGCCGGCCAACGAAGCAATCCGCAGATCACTTGTCTTGACAGCAGCAATGAACGACGGTGCAGCCACCATCCAACGGCCCTCGTCTGACACGTTCTGTTCGTCCAAAACCTGACCGCACAAGACAATGAAGTCAAGGATGTTGGTCTTGTCAAGAACAACCGGCGTCGAAGAGGTGCCGAGATTGATGTTGCCTGAATCGACGCCGGCATCTTGACCGCTGTTGAACGCAGACACTTCGGCTGGGATTGTCTCGAGCATGTCGGCATCAGCCGCAATGCGCAATTGAATCGAGCCGTCGTTCGCGAACACGTCTGCGAGGTCGAGATCGGACTGCCGTGAGTCGACCGTGGACAGAGCCACAGCAAAGCTCTTGGCTTGGTCGATCGCCAGCGTGACGCTGTTGTTGACCGGGTACTGCGGCGTGAGGCCGGCACCGATCACGTAATCCGAGACCGTTACGTCAGGGATCGTGCGGATTTTAATCTGCGCGCCAAAGCCCGCGATCTCACCCTCATAGTCTGTCGACGCGATCTCGCCAAAGACCGTAGTTTTGTAAAACTTCTCAACCAGCTTGCCACTGTACAACTCCGGGTCGAAGTTGACTGTGCCAGATGGTCCGTAGTCAGGTACGCCTGACGCGCGCGGAACTCCACTCATTTTTGCTCTCCGAAAGGATGTGATTTACACCAGTCAACGACTGGCGTGCGTCAGCTTCAATCGGGCATCAAATGTTGCTCGTTCCGAATCCGTTACCTTGTTCTGCGCTGCACGGGTGTAAAACGCTTTGATCTCGCCTGGCTTCAACGGCGTCATGCCTGTCACTGCGGCAGTGTCGGGCGGCGCGGCGTCGTTACCTGGTGAAGCTCCTGACCCGCTTGGCGATACAGTCGGCGCGGGGCGCGTCGCTGTTTTCTCCCAAGCTTTGAACATCTTGGCACACGCATCGGCATTGCCTTTGCGAATGTGGATGTCCAAAATAGTCTGGCGTTGCACACCGTTATCGTCCTCTTCCGATAGCCAGGCGAGCCAGCGCGGATCGACATCAACAGCAGCGTAGTTTGGATACAGCTCAACGAGCCGATCTACAAACCGCTGCTTAGCCAGCGTGACTTGATCCGCCTTAGCCTGCTCGCGTTCCTGTTGAAGTGGCTTCACGGCCGCGTCAATCAATTCGCGTGACTTAGCTTCAGCGGCTTTCATCGCCGTTTGCGCCATCGCTTCTAGCTGTTCGTCACCGTAGGCTTTTCGCTGATCTTCCGTAAAGAAGGTCGAGAGATCAACTTTCGGCGCCGCTGCACTGACTTGGGGAGTACGACTTTTCTCTTGCAGTTCAGAAAGTTGCTGATTCAAAGCGGTGACTTGCGTTTTGCGATCTTCTCGTTCTCGGTTCAGTATGCCCGAGGTGACTGACCAGCGTTGTTTCCAATAAGCCGGGTCGGTGTCACGAGGATCAGCATTCGCTGCCGGTGTTTGAGTTTCAGCTGAGGTATTAGCAGACGCAACTTGTGTTTGCTCTGCAGGATTCAGGGCCGCCGGTTCATCGGGTTTCGTGTAGCGCGCGGTAATTGCCGCGGAACGACGCACAACCTGGTGAGGGAGACGAGTTTCATTCGGTGCCTGGTTAGGCTGCATTCAGTTCTCCACGATCCAGCAAAAATGCTTGGGATTCGTCAGGGATGCGGAATGCGGTTCCCGATTAGGCGCCTGAGCCGCAAGACGGGGGGATCGCCTTGGCACAGTACGGGCAGACTTGAGAATTACTTGAAACGTTTCGCAAACTCATCGAGGTAACGCGCTTTACCCTGCTCTCGCAGAAGTTCGTCACCAGAGAGTTTGCGCAACCGCTCGTTGCACCCTTCGATCTCTGCCTTGATCAGCATCATCAGCTGCTGCCCGTCTGGTGATTTCCCCAATCTACCCAGAAAACCGAGTTGCGTTGCATCCAAATGCATGTGGCGGATTGTCTATAACCCGGTCGGTGCCGTCAATAGGCATGCAGATTGCCGAAAAATGGGTTTATGCCGAAATTGTCACGGCCCCGCTGGCGCAGTAGGTGCTGCGGCCGGCAGCGCAGCTTGTGCAGCGCCCGCCGAGGCTTGTGCAGACTGCGCCGCTTGCGTCGCACTGGCCCCTGAAATGGGGTGCCCTTTGAGTGCAGCTGTTACCGCAGCATTGATGATGTCACCCGTTGTGCGGGTGTTGATCGCTTGCTGTTCTCGTGCGGCAATCGCTGTCTCTTTGGTTTGCAAGATCCCCTGCTGAGCTTGCAATTGCATTTGCTGTTGCGCCATTGCGGTTTGTTTTTGAGCCTCGATCTGTTGCTCGACCTCGTCCTCGCTCGGCACGCAGTCGCCGACCGGCAGTTCCATCGCTGCAGCCACTTCACGCACGATGTTGGCGATGTACTTCGGCCCAAGAATGCCGGTGATGACCGGACTGCCCACCACCATTTGTAAGAACTGCGTACGACGTTGTTGCGCCGATTCTTTGATCAGGATCGCCGCTGCCCCGCGCGGCACAACCACGCAGTCGCCCTTGATCGACTCATCGTTGTTGTAAAGCATCTCATAGGTGAACGTGTCGCTGATCGTTGGAGCGATCACGTTCAAATCGATGTTGCTGATCGCGCGCCGCAGCCCTTTGGCTGCGTTGTTCATCAGCATGCTCAAACCTGTGGCCGTGTCCGCGCTGCCGCCTGCGTTCTCGTTACCGTAGGTGTAGCGCGGTATACCGGTAGCGTCATCGGCGCGCACTTCCCATTGCTCGTAAGTCGACATCAAATTAGCTGATCGGTCATCAGTCTGGAAGAACCCGACACCGGGATTCGTTCCCTGCGTTGGGTCACTCTTAAGCTGCCAAATCTTCCAAGGGAAAATCTCGACCGAGTTTTCGCCGTCGGCGAAACGATCAGCGTGCACCCACACCATCGGGCCGCTTGCCATGCTGAGATTGTCTGCAAGCGCACACACGATCGCGTTGCACATCTTCTGGCTCGTGGAGCACAAGTCAGGAATCGATCGACCCCAAAACGCACCGGGGATCTCGTCATAGCAAGCCTTGCGATACGGTCGCTGATGCAAGGGGTGTGGATTAAGCGCAGCGTAGAGAACGTAGCGGCCACACACCACCACATTGCACTCATACTCCTGCGTCTCTTCAATCTCGAAACCTTTGCGACTCACGACGCCCCAAGTCAGCAGTTTCCAGCCGGGCACGCTGCCCCAGTAATTCAACGCATCGATCACGCCCGGCGGTGAAAGCCACATGTACAGGCTTTCTTGCTCGAGCCGTTGACGCTCCGCCTCGGTCCACAACCACCCCTCAAGATGCCCGTTCGAGTAGTCACGCAGCGCCGAATCAATTTGGTCGTCTTTGTAATCGGGCAAACCTTTCAAATCGTGGAGCTCTTCCCGACGAAACCGAATACGTTCAATGAAATCACCGTCTTGCGGGGTGCGCGCGCTCGGCGCTGGATAGCAGTCAAATGGGCTTGCGCGTTCCCAGCTTTGCGCCGGGTTATTGGAGACCTTCGGTATAAAGCCCGTGCCCCATTCAAGCTCTTTGTGACGACGGTAGAACGGGCCTTTGAGAATCGCTGCGGGGTAGGTGACGAAGTCCTCTACGAAAGCGTCCATCGCTGGCTCGTAACCGCCCTTATCGAGTCGCTCAGCGATTTGTTTTTCCATACGCAACGCGCGTTTCTCGGCTTCTTTTGAAACCGCCGCCTCGGCTTGATCGCGGAGCTGATCACCAACTTGTAAGGCAAGCGCACGGAATTCCTCTTTGCTCATTGCCGCGCCGCCTGCCTGCGCGTTCTGTTGCATGGCCTGCTTTGCGGAGTTCAAAGCTGCACTGACGATACCGTTCTTAAGTTGATCAGGCAGTTCGGGGATCGGCGTCGGGTCAACACCCCACGGCTGCTCACCCACTGGCAGCACGATCTCACGAATCCAAGCCGATGCTGCGCGGCTTTTGGTTTCCGTCAAATCAGCCCACACGATATTCATGCCGCTGTTGGCAGACTGCATTGCTGCAAGCGCGCTTGCGCTGTAGACACCGCGGCGCGCGCGCAAGCAGTCAAGCAGCTTCAGATCGATTTTTTGTTTGGCGAGTTTGTTGCGGCCCCACGCTGCGCGGCAATGGCTCGCGAGCGCTGATAACGACCCGATGTCGTCAATCGATTGCGCTTCAGGAGGTTTCTCAGCGTCACGTGTAAGCAACTGCTGAAGGCCAAGGGATCGAACGAGCGGGTTAGCTGTCGCCATGCGTAGTGTCACCAAGTGGTGAGCATGGGTAGCCGGTTGCTCGTCAGGGCCGATTATGCCGCGGTAGAGCTAAAAACGACAACGCCCGCTAGTGGCGGGCGATTGAAGGTTCGCAGTTTCGAGTTTCTCTAGATAGCAGACCGTGCGATTTTACACGCGCTTACGGATTGTGCCGTCTGCGTTGTGCGTCGCGGATGCCTTAAAAGGAGGGTTGCGCAGCGTGCCGTCAGCATTGTGAACGCCGTCCCCGTATGTACCGTCAGCGTTGAGCACCTGGCCATCTGCGTTGAGCGTACGGCCGTCAACCTTATCTCTATACGTACCGTCTGCATTGAGTGCACGACTCTCAGTGGCATTGCCGAACTTAGGATCTTGATTAAGAAGCGTGGCACCGGTTTTCGGATTCGGTGCAACCGTTTGCAATGGGTCGTTTAGTGAATGTGCAGGCTTAGGCTCGTGCGGCGCATGATAGTCACGACCAGTAGGGTTAGCGGGGTTTGCTGACTTCGCAGAGTCAGCAAGGTGCATTGAAGCGGACTTATCCATGAGATGCCTTTCAAAGAGGGTAGAACCCTCAATGTAGGCTTCACCGATCGGACACGATGTAGGACGAACGCGCGAAGCGCTACAGGTTCAAGCCGACTCGCTGCGCTACCCAAATCACAATGATCAAAGCAACGAGACCTTGAATCACCCGACAAATCCAAGGTGGGCCAGGAAACGGGATCACCTCCGCAACCCACCACACGATCCCTACAACGATCAACGCAAGCAACAAAGTCACAAGAATGTTCATGGTCAAGCCTTCGGAAAGTAAACGATGCGCTCATCAAGCACTGCGGAGAGTTTAACCATCAACACGAGTTGACGTATCAACCGCTCACGTTCTTGCACATGCAGAATTTCGAACAGGTTGCCTTTGATGAAGGCATCGAGCTTCGCAATGCGGTCATCGAGCTCTTGCTTCTCGACAACAACGCGTTGCTGATAAGGGGCCATTACTTACTCCACACTACCTGCCGTCGTCTAACGGGCCGGGCGACCGCGTTCACCATCTTGCGGTCAATCAACTCAGGGATGAAGGATAGAGCAAGTGAGTCAGCGCAGTCAGGAGATTTACCCCCGTTTTTCTTCATGTCTTTTTTACTTTGAAGCTGAATGCGGAACAGCCCGTCATAGCCGTAATCGAGGCTCGTGAGTTGGTCACCAAGCTCATCATCGTCGGGGATTTCACCCTCCTCAAGAAAGTCGCGCATCTTCCCCCACGCTTCAGAGCGTTGATTGAAGTACTGCTTGCTGTCTTTCGCAGGCTGACCCCACATCACCGGAACCAGCAACGGCAGGCCATCCATGCGGCGCAGTGCGCTGTCGAGATCAGCACCGTTGCCGATTGCGTCATAAACGATGCACGCAGCACCTTGAGCATCGTGGCGCGAAGCTTTGTTCGGTGAATCGAGATCGCCGCGCAGGATCGCGAAGATGCGGCTTGCTAAATCAGGACCGTCGAAGCCCGATAGCTTGACTTGCCAATGCACCTTGATACCTTGACGCAGTGTGATCACACTGAAGTCATCTCCGAATCGTGCTGGGTCAACAGCCAAGACTTTCGGGAAAGCTTGATAGGCAAGCAACGGCACGCGTCGTCGACGTGCTTGCATCACCAATTCAGGGCTGATGAAGTTGGCAGTGCCGGCGCGCGGAAACATGCCCTTGACACGCACCCGAACGAAGTCGGAATCCTCGCCATAATCCTCGACCCACTCTTGGATCTTGCCCTTGTTCGTAAACCTCACGTTGCGTGCATCAACGCGGTGATACGCGCTGCGCTTAGGCTGCGTACACATCTTGAAAAACTCACCGCTCGTTCGCGTTGGATTTCCGTAGCGCAACCAAATAATCTGCGTGCCGGCATCGGTGAGCGCACCGCGTGTCACTTCGTACACGAGATCAGCGATCGTCGATGCCTCATCGAACAACACCAAGATGCGCTTGCCTTTGTTGTGCAAGCCAGCGAATGCTTCAGTGTTGTTCTCGCTCCAAGGCACCGCGTCGACCCGCCATGCTTTCTCACGCACGGGGTCGTTATTGATGTAAATGCTCGTGGCTGTGAACTTGAAAAAGCTCTTAGCGATGAAGAGTTGAAACCACTTAGCAAGCTCGGCCCACGTCTTGGTGCGCAACTGCGTGTCGGTGTTGGCTGTGACAACGCCGCGTGTGTCCTCGTGCGTCGAAATCGCGAACAGGATAAGCCAGCTCACTTGCGCTGACTTGCCGACACCGTGGCCGGAGCTGATGTCCTCTTCAATCACACACCCGAGCTCGCCACCGGCACGCAGCTTCTGCCCGATGCGATCAAGCTGATCGACTTGCCATTGCTCAGGCCCGAGTTCGTTCTCAAGCTCGGTGCCAGGCTCACCCCAAGGGAAAGCCCAGCGCACAAAACCAAGCGGGTCTAAGCTGAAGCTTGCAAGCTGGTCGAGCAACTCATCGATTGGCGAGCCTTGAATTGCCGCGTTCGTGATCTCGACCATGCGAACCGGAACCTTGACGCCCTCCGGCCGAATACCGCTTTGGGTTTGCAGCTTTGTGCCGGGGCTGCGCGGGAGATTACTTCTCAGTTCGGACCGCCAAGCGCTGGCACCTGTTTCCACGGCAGGCCGGTGACAGCATCAAGCATCGTGCCGTCAGGATTCATCAATGGGGTTGGACGCGGGTAACTGCGATCAGCAACCACAAGCTGCGACTTCGGAGCGCAATCAATCACACGCAAACTGCGCACCGCACCTGTTGCTTCGCTCATGCCGCGGCTTTGACCAATGCCGGTAGCTTGATTGCGGAACTGCTTGGCTTTCACATCACTCACTTGCGCGCCGCTGAACGTGCTTGTCTTTGAAGGCAACATCATCGATCTCCTGGGTTGAATCGGGGAGCGCGACAACACGTTTGCGCGCAAGCTTGAGTCTATCTGACAGTGCGTTCGCCAAAGCGTTAACTCCATCGCCTTCATCACCCACGATTTTGAAGTGCTTGGCGAGAATGTTCAACGCTGGATTCTTGTCATAGCGCTTGATTTTGGCCGTCTGCACACTGATGAATTTCGGTCGCATCTCGCCGGTCACGAGATCAAGCTCTTCACCATCACGCTCCATACGCGTTTCGATTTCAATGCTGGCGAGCGCGCCCGCAACATCATCATCGAGATCTTTGAGCGGCTTCAGGCGACCGCGCTCATCAACAATACCCCGAATATCACTCAAAGCCACGCGCCCAAGCTCAATCATGATGCGTTTCGCAGTGATGTCACAGGCTTTTAACATGGCGTCGTTGAGCTCACTAATGCGAGTTGCCACGTCGTTTTGCAAAGCGATCTCACGCCCCCTTTGAGCCGTAAGACCAACCGCGTAGGCAGCTTCTTGAAAGCTCCACGTTTTAAGGTAATGGCGGCAGAAAGCTTCATGCCGTTCATTGGACAGGCGTGGCATAAAGGCGCGTTCGCAACTTCTCGTTCCACTGCGAAATGATGTGCTGAATTGCTGCTACGGCACTCGTCCAATTCGTGCGGTTGAGATCATCGCTGAGACCTTCTTTTTGCAGTGCTGTGATGAGGTCTGCTGTGTACTTTTTGGCAGCATCAATCGTCGGCTCAATCGGTGCGCCTGTTCGCCACGCGACCGATTTCATCGCTCCTGACGGAAATTCAGCGACAAAGCCGCCTACGTTAGGTTCGTAAGTCGTTGATTCTGCAGGCCAAAGTTTCATAAAGGTGAAATGTAGGTGCTTATCGCAGTGTTTTGCAACATAAGAATTCACGTTTCTATAACAGATCTATCGTTGCAAAATTCTGCAAGAGGAGCACTATAGAGGTGTTGTATCAAGTGATACAGATTCTTCACAGGAGAAAACATCATGACAACCACTGCAAAACTTCTCCCGGCCTCAGGTCCACGTGTTGGGGTTGTATGCGGTCCAGGCAATACGCCCAAGGATGATGCAGGCACGGTGTTATGCCAAGCCTCTAACTCATGGGGCTCGTTTGCAGTTGCGCTGATGGACAGCGGCAAGATTGAACACTGCCGCGGGCTTACAGAAATCGGCATCGGTTGGTATTCGCTCTAAAAACAAAGTCGTTGTGCTGTTATCTGCACTTTCGGAGATTACTAACATGAAAACCCTCGAACAACGCGTGAAATTTGATCACCATCTTCCTATCGGTGAGTCTCTCGTTCAATTCACATTAGAAGGCAAAACGCATCTCGCCCTGGTGAACATCGGCCCACGAGGGAAAGTCATGTGCCTACCGATGCCCAAGCCTGAAGACATGTACACAAGCTGGTGGTCAATCCGAGGTGACATGTCACGCTCCATCGGCAGCATCATCGTATGGGCTTCCCAAAACGCTGACCTGATGGCGAAATTCAACGGTGAACCACTCGCTACCGTTGCTTTAGAACGGAAAAGTACAGTATCGGAAACGGTATGAAAACCAAAAATGTTCGCCGGGTCGTATGGGCAAACGAACACGAAGAAATAGTGCTAGTGCGCACAAATGAGCCTGAAGCTTTTCTTAAAGACGACAAACTGCTTCAAATTGCGCATCATGTTTTTAAAAACCTTGATGGCAAAATAGGTAATGGCCAAATTATCATCATCCCGCACGGAGATAAATTATGAAAACCTCAAACCACTTAGTAGGCAAAGTAGTCGAAGTCACAGACCAAAATACTCCTACCTTCGGGTGGGTCGGTAAATGCGTTCGCTTAGTCGACAAACTAGAACCAAAAGTTTACACAATACGTTTCTGGTCACACGACAATGTATACGGTTCAATACCTTTGAATACTACACAATTCAAATTAAAGGACACCCCATCATGCTAACTCGAACCCAATTCGAATTTTGGATCTTCATCGGTACTTCTCTGGTCGCCACCGGTGCTTGGTCAGAGGCTCTCAAAACGCTCTTGCAGGCTCTCCGATGAGGTCGCAGGACATTGACTACGCCTGCCCGCTCGAACACTGCTGGCGGGCCGCAAATTGGTCCATCGACGATTCGATGCTCGTCTTCTGTGTTGTGGTCGGCATCGTTGCTTTTTTCTTCATCTGACCACGCGATGCGGAATTTTGCATGCCGTTTCTTACATCTTGCAGAAAAAAGCGTAACACTGTAACGCATGTAACGCATGTAACACTCGTTTTCTCGGGAACTTTGCTGAGTAAGGTAACCAGATGTAACAGCCCTGTTTTTCTCTTTTTAACCTTAACATAAAGAAAGATGTGTTACAGCGTTACAAGCCTCATAAGTTGTTGATTTCATTAAGCGTTTTGTGTAACACATCCTGCGTTACGGATGTGTTACTGCGTTACGTTTTTGACCAAACACGCAAGACACACCCGTTTTTACGTACAAGTTTGTGCTCGTACCCAAAACCACGCAAAATTGTGCAAATTCGATTAGAAACGGCCCGGTTCATCTCTTTTCCGATCAAACCGACCGCTCCGGCGAGCACATCGCTAGTCGAAAACAGTGTTTCGCCGTTTAAAACAGCCCCCGGAATCAGCTCGTTTGGTGCCTCTAACCATGCGTTAACGCGCTCATCCCAAGCATCGTTCATGGCGTAGGCGCCGTGCTCTGCGTTGGCTAGCTTTTCAGCCTCACGCCACGCGACGCCGCCCGCATGGATACTCGGTAACTTACCCTCGAAAAGTATCTTGCCTTCGGCCCAGAGCTGGCAGCAATCGCGCGTGATGGCTTCCACATCCGCGGCTTCGACGTGGAGCGGGAGCCAACGCCTGTTGCCAGTATCATCAGCCAGTATCTCGGTGCGGTTTGTGGTGCCGATGAATATCAAACGCCGTTTGAAGGTCGAGGGAAACTCTTTGTATTTAGGCACCCACTTCTCGGTTTTACGCGCCACGAACTTCTTAATACCCTCAAGATCCCGTGTGTGGAGACCTGAGAGCTCTGCGATTTCCGCGATGAGCGCGCCGCGGAGCTTGCGCACCGTGTCATCCTCTTTTTCAGCGAGATCGATCTCGACAAAGAATTCCGGATCCGGCGACATCGCTTCGATTGCTGACGACTTCTTGATGCCTTGGGCCCCCTCGAAAATCGGCACCATGTCAGCCTTCACCCCCGGCTGCACCACGCGGCCGGCAAGCGCTGTCCAGGTGTAGAGCGAAACTGCACGCGTGTAGGGGGTGTCTTTGCAGCCAAGGTAGCTCTGCAAGAAACTCTCAACCCGTGGCACACCGTCCCAAACCAAGCTGCTGAGCCAAAGCTGCGCGCTGTCATATTTGTTTTGCGTCGCAACGAGCACCACGGCGTCGCGCACGAGATCCTTCGGTGCCGTTTTGAACCGCATGCGCTCGAGCGCGATACGCAGCTGCACGACGTCGGCATCCGTCATCGGGCGCCACTCATTGGTGTTAGGCCGAGCTACGGTGATCTCGTCACGGAATTCATCATGGCCGATCCGCAAGCCACAGAGATCTGGTCTGCCGACAGCCTTCACTGCGTTATCGACAGTGGCCAGGATCACACCAGATCGCTCGCGCACGAACGGCGGCAGCTCAGGAGGATCGCCCGCTTTTGGCGGCGCTGTGAGGTCGCTGAATGCGTTGGCGTCGATAGCAAGGCCATTGGAGCGTGCCTCCGCGACGGTGCGCAGCCAACGTGCTGTCGTGACCGCGCGGCCGGATTCTTTGCCGAAACCGAACCATTTGCTTTCGAGCAATTCACGGCCGGCGTACTTCAACCCACGTGCGCTGTACTCGTCCCACAGATCGAGGCCACGCCGATCGCCTTCGCATTCATGGTGCAGTGCCATGCCGGCGCCCATCCAAGAGCCCTCACTTATGCTCTTGGACATATAAGGGGCGTCAGGATCATGCCAATTCAATAGTTGGCGTAGGTCATCGTCGGTCAAGCCTTCCGGTTCGATGTCGCTGCGCACGTGGTCGTGCACTACGATGTCGTTTGAGCCGAAACGGGCGGCAAACAGCTCAGTGATGGCGCCGTTAACGTGGCTGAGCGTGTCCCAGCCGATAAGCTCAGCAGCCGGCGTCGGGCGCCCGGTCATCGTCAGGAAACCCTTGGAGCAGAAAACTTCGAAGCCCCACTGCTCTGCGCCAGCCCGCGACTTTTTGTCAGGCAGCACGCCCGTGAGAAACGCGTGGACACCTGCGCCCCTGGGTGAGTACTCGCTGTAGGTGTCCTCGGTAGCGGCCATCACCGCAGGATTGACGTTGCCCTCAGGATCTACGCAGGCATCGAAGTCGAGGCCCACGATGCCCCACTCAGGCGAGAGCGCCAGTCCTAAGCCTTGGTAACTGGGGTCGTCTCGCAGCGCGGCTTCGGCTTCATTGAACGTGGCCCAGTGTTGTCGATCCTCTGGTGAGCCCTGCACACCGCGGCGGCGCCGGCCGTTGGTGTAGTACGGCACCTTGCGAGGTTTGGGTTCGTCGGTGTGCTGTTCGAGCTTCCACAGTAACCATCCCTTGAGTGCCCGCAACTCAGCGGGGATCAAAGGCACTTCTCCAACGAGGAGTGCATAGCGGATAGGATTTTCAAGAGACGGCCCCAAGTCTTTCGTTGAGCGCCGCTCTTACGCTGACCGCGGCTTTAGCGGATCAGTAGGATAGCTCCTACGCCGCACTTGTATCAAGCGGTAAACCCGCGACTTAAACCACGGGCTGATCGACCCAGATGTAGAGCACTTCGCCAGTGCAAAGGTCGGGGGAACTGATCGAAAGCGTGCCGTAATCCACACCCTCAACGCTCAGCACCCCTGATGCGGGGATGCCGCGCTCACGCAAACGAGCCAGCAGCGCGATGCCGCGGTGCACCGGCTGGTTAGACAGTTTTGTTGGGTCTAGCGTGAGTGATATGACTGCAGGCTGCGTTAAAAGACGACCCGTGGCTGTGTCGCCAGCGCCGAGCATGTAAGGCGTGATCTCCTCCATCAGTGCACGCCCTTGGCAGCTTCTAGGTTCGTGATCGCAGGCACTGTCATCACGAACGCAAGTGTCAGCTGGCACCCGTCATCGCTCTGCGTCACACTCATGGTGTCAACCTTCACGCGTGTCGATTTCTCGAGACTGAGCTGCACGAAGTTGACGAATTCCTCGACCAACTGCATAAGCTCGTTTTTCGGTAAGACGACTTGCAATAAGTGCTCAGGCAGCATCAGGTGCTTTCTTTCGGGCACCTGTGGTGATGTGAAACGTAGCACCAGTTACCCCGTCGTATTCGTGAAGGCTCAACACTTCTATACGCCCGTGCGCCGCTGGTTGATCGCGGTTGAGATGCACTTCAAGGATTTGGCACAAAGCCGCTTTACACAACGTGATCTCATTTGTTTCAGGCAGCATCAAAGCACTTCTCCCTTGGTGCAGCGCCTCGCGTACTCGCAACGCCTGCAGGTTTCGTTAAGCCCCATGCGCGAGAGGGGCGGCGTGAGCTTCATCGTCTCGCTTGCCTTCTCGATCTTGATGGCGAGTCCCGAGCTGATGCCGCGCCGGCCTTCAGCAACGTGACGCATTGAGCCACGAGATTTCTCCACGAGCGTGGAGAAGCGTTCTTGTTGTTCTCGAGTGAGCTTTTCCCATAGGGTGAGCAGTTTTTTGTTGAGATAGGGGGTTTTGGAGTTGATCACTTTCATGCGGCTTACTTTAGCACTTGATACAACTCTGGTCTAGGTCTACACTCTTTTTTCGTCGATCATCTGGCGATTCGAGGCACGTAGAACACGAGTCTCTTTTTTCTGCAAAAAAATCACTTGACAGACTTTTGTATCACGTGATACCTTACAGCTCACAAACCCAGCAAGACAACCAGGAAAAAACAAATGAGCAGCGTCTCAGTCACGATCACATTCGGCTCAACCGAAGAGGCCATCACAGCCCTGGCAAAGCTTCGCCACCCTGATGGGCTACCTATCATATTGACGCCCAAAGACCCAAAGCTTGTCGAGTTAGCGGCCACGAAGGAAAAGCCCAAAGCTGCGGCTACCAAGCCTACTGCAGCACCAGCCGCTGCGCCCGAACCGAGCGCACCAGTTAATGCGGTTGATATCAGTGCTGTCAACGAAGCGATCGGCGCTGCACTTAAAGCAAACAAACGTGCTGAGGCAGTTTCTGCTTTGGCTGTTTATAAAGCTAAGACGGCGAAAGACTTGAAACCTGAAGATTACGCAGATTTCTTGAAAGAACTTGAGACGCAACTCAACCCACCGGCGGGTGATGACCTGACTTGAGAGATGCAGCCCTTACGGGCTGTTTGATGAGGGGGCAGTGCTATAGACACCGTGGGATGCCGGCTACTCCCAAACTGGTAGTAATGCCTGCCCTCTCTTCAAACAGTCAAGGAGCACACGATGACCACACTCATTGCTTATCACAACGACCCTGCAGTCAAAGCGAAGTACACAGCACGTTTTGCTGCGCATCGCGCTGCCGATGAAGTCATTCAAGGGCAGGGTTTCGAAAATGGCCGCGGATGTTTCGTGGGTTGCACCCTCGATGACTACAAGCACGCGCGTTTTCCGATCGAACTTGGGTGGCCTGAGTGGCTCGCCTTTCTTGCTGATCGGATCTTCGAAGGTTTACCGAAAAGTGAAGCACCCCAGTTCGGTACTGATTTGTTGGAAGCTGTTTCACCTGGCGTTGATCTCGAACCAGTTAAGAACCGATTTCTAGTCACGATTCAACGCCGCAATCTCACACGTTTGGAAGGTAATAACGAACCTTACGCTATCCAGTGCCGCACCACTATTCAAAGCGTTATTGACTGGCTTCTTTCAAGCGACGAGTCGGCAACGGAGTCGGCGCGGTCGGCGCGGTCGGCAACGTGGTCGGTAGCGTGGTTAGCAACGGAGTCGGCAACGCGGTCGGCAGCGCGGTCGGCGCGGTCGGCGTGGTTAGCAACGGAGTCGGCAGCGGAGTCGGCAACGTGGTCGGCAGCGGAGTCGGCGCGGTCGGCAGCGGAGTTGGCGCGGTCGGCAACGCGGTCGGCAGCGGAGTCGGCGCAGTCGGCAGCGGAGTCGGCGCAGTCGGCAGCGGAGTCGGCGCAGTCGGCAGCGCAAAGAACTGAATCTCAACTACAACGCGATTCGTTGCTTTCAATTATTCGAGCACTTTGATGCCCATCAAAACTACTCACGTGCAAGATCGTTTAAGTGTCACGACCACGCTGACCGAAATGGTTCAAGCTTTCGAACAGCACCTTAAAGAAAAGTACCCTGATGTAGTGATTGACTTCATCCATGTGGTTAGCCATAGCACTTCAGTCATGACAATTGAATGCGGAGACAACGGTCTCGTTGAAACGTTCGCATGCCGGCATCGCGCAAAAGGTAACTGAGATGCCCGGCCTTCACGCTCGTCTCTCACCTTCTGGCAGCAAACGCTGGCTCAAATGCGCCGGCAGCATCGTGCTCGAAAGCGCGTTTCCGAACACCAGCAACACCTACAGCGATGACGGCACCGCGATGCACACGGTTGCAGCGATTTGTCTTGATCAGCTTTGTGAAGCTAGCTACTGGGTAGGCCAGGAAATCACCGTCAGCGATGCAGATGAGCCGCTGCGTGAGGTGCTTTTCACCGAAGAAATGGCCGTCATCATGCAGGGCTACATCGACGCAGTGCGAGCACTCGCCGACGGCCACGCGCTTTTCGTTGAGCAACGCGTGGAATTTACCGAGTTTGTATTCCCCGGCAATGAAGCTGAGGAGATGATTCTCGAGCTCGTGGCACTCGGCAAGACACGCGGAGAGGCAGAGACGATTGTTCGTCAATTCGGAACTGCTGACGCGATCATTCTGCGTGGCGACGGTGAGATGATGCTTATCGACCTCAAGACGGGTTATCGCTACGTCGACGTGATACGAAGCAGCCAGCTCATGCTCTACGCACTCGGCGCGTACCGGATGTTTGACCTCACGCACACCATCACAAGTATTCGACTGATGATCTATCAGCCGCAGCACGGTGGTATGCGCGAGTGGGTTACCACGGTCGAGGACTTGATGGAATTCGCCGCCGAGGCTCGCGAAGCTGCGCAGAAGGTCGAGAGAGCCACTGCAGTGTTTTCGGCGATCCTGCCTGCTGAAGAAAAAACAGAGTGGGCCGCAATCTATCTGCACCCCCACCCCAACAAAGAGGACTGCTGGAAATGCCGCGCGATGGCGACATGCCCAGCCTACACCGCGATGGTCGTGGATACGGTTGGTGCGGATTTTGAAGTGATCATCGAGAACCCGGCTGTGCTTGCGCACGTGAGCAGGGAGGACAGCGCAGCTCTCAGCGCGATGATGAAAGCAACGGGCGCGATCGAGGACTGGATCACCGCGGTGCGCGCTGAGGTTGAACGCCGGCTACTTGCCAACGTCGAGGTGCCGGACTTCGGGCTTGAGTTGGGTCGTGAAGGCAACCGCAAGTGGGATGACCCGACCAAGGCCGAGGATTACATGCGCAAGACGCTGCGCTTGCCAATGGAGGTCGTCTATGACATGAAACTCATCAGCCCGACGTCGGCCGAGGAGCTGGCGCCAAAACTTAACAAAGACGGCATCGAAATACCGCTAAAGCCTAGCGCGCCGGTACCGAAAATGAAGTTGCGGCAATGGGAAAAATTGAAGGTGCTGATCGCCCGCTCGCCGGCAGTCCCTTCAGTCAAACCGTTGTCGCAAATCAAAGTCCTCTACAAACCCACGGCGCCCGATGCTGATGCTTTCGAAGTCATTGACGAGAACGCCGACCTAACCTGAATGAAGGAAACGTATGGAAAACGCACCTGTTTACCAAAACATCCTGAAACCGACCTTCGCTGAGCTGAAAGCCAAAGAGAAGCACCTTTGCGGCGCTGTTGACGAGATGCGGCAAAACTGCGAGATGCTGCTGTCGATCGTTACGATGCACATCCGCGACTTGCGACACGCAGCCGGCAGCACCGACGCTGCAACGCTTGACCTTGCCCAGCCCGAGCGCTGGCTCGCCATCACGGCCACGCATTTCCAAGAGGGTTTGATGACCCTCAAGCGTTCGCTCACGCAACCCACGAGCTTTTAGATTTCTTCAAACCCCATACAGGAGACCCCATGGGAACAGTTGTGATGCTTACCGGTGTTCGAGGTGCTTTTTTAGAACTCGGTGAGCCGGATTATTATCAGAGTAAAAAGCAGAACGATAAAGACGAACGTAGGTGGGACGCCGTAGGACTTATCCCGTATAAGTCACCTTTACTTGCCGTTGTTAACAAAGCCATTGAAGAGGTAGCGCAAAACCGTTGGGAAAAGAAATGGGAAATGGTTTTAGAAAACCTCCGCGGAGATCCGAAAGCATTCTGTTTTCAAGACGGCAAGAAAAAAGATTATGACGGCTACCCCGGGCATTGGGCACTGACAGCCCACCGCAAAGAGAGTAAAGGGCGCCCACTCGTGATAGACAGTGACAAATCTCCTATTTACGATCCTTTAACCAATCAGGTATATAAAGGCAAAGCCGGGAGAGTCTATAGTGGGTGTTATATTAACCTACAGGTAGAATTATTTGCTTGGGATAATAAAACAAACGGAAGTAAAGGTATCGGAGCTACTTTACTCGTTATTCAGCGGGTACGTGACGGTGACGCGTTCAGCGGCGGCGTAACACCGAACACAGAAGCTTTCGATGAGATCACAGAAGGGGCCGACGCAGACGATTTGACTTAAGAGTTACGGGTGACCGCAAGCGCGGTAAGGTTCGTGTGTTATTCGAGAGGATAAGCCAAATAGCCGGGGGTTGCGCCCCGGTCACCCCCCAGTTAAGAGAGTTTTGTGATGGCGAATGCGCAGGCTGATGCGCTAAGTCGGGACGGGTACGCGAAAAAGCACAAGTAGCTGAGACGCGATGAAAGCTGGCGGTCAATCCCGTGGGAAGCCAGTCAATGCCGGAAATCAGTACCGGCCGCCATCACAAAGCTTTTCAAAAGGTTGAAACGACATGACCAAGATCAAACAAACCACGCGGCAGCGCGCTAATACGATTGAGGCGCTCGAGGTTATGTGGCCTTCGGTGCCACCTGAGAATGTCTGTGAGGGTTTGAAATGGTGGAGAAAAGGAAAACCCACAAGGAGACCGCCGACTTGCGAGACTGTCGCTTGTTTTGGCGGATGGTGCGCCTGGTGGCCGGCATTTAAAGCACAAGGGGTCCAGGCGAACGAGTTTGGCGCACCTTGTATTACTAACGCCAGAGATGTCTGCTATCAAGCTAGCGCTGTCTTTATAAAGTTATTTGGTGATTATGACATATGCGCGCCCGTTGGAAATTTTGAGTGTGAAATGGATTTCAAAGGCACCGACCACGAACTGGTAACCCATCGCCTCAAACGGCTGCTTGAGAACAGTGAGGTAGTGGAATGAACCGGTTTAAAGAATTGGCAGACTTTTGCGATGGCTACCGCAACAACCCTGAAGTCAGGGAAATCGAATCAATCCTCCGCGCTCTAGCTGCGGCAGATGAGGCGCTGCCGAGATGCCACTGTTTTTTTGATCCTGGAATCATGGCCGAAGCAGACGATGGTGACTACGTCAAACGCGACGACGCATTGAAAGCTGTTGCGCTGGCGAGTAAGCGTGAGGTGGAATGATGGATGTCAACACTGTAGAGTACTCAGACGTATATGATCCATACGGCCGAAACCGAATATCTTTATTAGAAGATCAGATCAATGTGTTGTCTGATCATATCGCCGATCTGCAGAGAGAACTAGATTCAGCTATTCGCAGGATAGAAACTCTTGAAATTCAAAGTGATTAAGCGTGAGGGGGAATGCTGGACGAACAACAGCTTTCACATTTATATCGGCAATACTGCATGTATGCAGTAAATCCAGCGAGTTATGAAACTTGGCTAAAAGCTTATTGCAAAGACCACAACTTATATACGCAAGAAGAGATAGACGACGCCAAAGTTCGTGCCAAAGCTTTGCATGCATCTATCAGGGTTGAATAATCATGACAACCAAAGCACCCGCTACACACCCTAACGAAAAAGCGCGGCTTGCTTTTGAACGGGGCGTCGGCCTCAAACGTGAAGGCATGCATCTGCTTGGATTGGTAGTGGCGGAATGGATGTCCGATCCTCAATCTGTCCAGTGCTTTGATTCGCGGATTGTTGAGCGAGCAATCAAAGTCATCGCTGAATATGAGTGCCTACCCGAGATCGCAAAATGACAACCAAAGCACAAGACGCGCTGCGCCGGCTCATTGATCAACAAGCTGAGTGCGAAGCCCTTTGGTTCGCGGCCAAACACGCATCTGAAGCGTATTTGCAGCAAGCTTTGCGCGATCTGCACTCGGTTGCTGAGCATGCCCTAGCCACCGAGCAAGCAGAGCTGACGCGCGAAGGTAACGTCAGCTTGCACGATAACAACGCGGATGTTATCGAACATCTGCGAGAGGCGTTGTTAGACGCTGTAGCAAATCTGACGGGAGCGGCGGACGCGTACAGAATCTATTGCAAGCGTCATATTTCACAGGGTAAAGCTGAAACAGACGCTTTCTTTTCGACTAGATGCGCTCAGTTTGACGCAGCCGTAGAGCGTGGTCACAAAGCTCTCGTATCCGACCGCGCAATCATCGCCGCATCGAAAGCTAAATCATGACTAAAGATATTGAGCAGGTGCGCAGAGAGTTTGAAGAATATTGGGAACTCAAGAAGCATCCAATGTCAGAAGGTTTTGGTGATGATGAATGGGAGCCTGTTTGGCGCGGCTGGCTAGCACACGAAGATTTCACTATGTCAAATAAGGATATGTTTTATATGAGCGTAGCTGGCGCGCGAATAGTATTCAAAATACTTGGAGACGCTCTCGCATCACGCCCAGTTGGTGACGATCTGGCGCCAACTGGTGAGGGTTTGTCACCGGTTGAATGCCCGAACAAAGCATTTGGTCGTGTGTGCGGCGGGATGCTCGCGAGGCAAACACGTCCGCCACAAGAATCACAGCCTGCGCAAGACGCCCAATCAACCCACATCGCACTGAGGCTCGCGCAAGCAGCACTCGGCGAAATGGCCTCATGCGCCGAGCCTGACTGCAGGGTTGTGCAAACTGAGTACCAACAGGAGGCGTTAAAGGCAATCAACGCGGCACTTGAACCAACTGTACGCCCTGATCGTACGGTTGAGGCGCAAGGCAGCGGGTATTGGGTTCACGGGCCGTTGACTGTACGCCCTGCGGTTGAGGCGCAAGACAGCGAGCGGCTGCGGGAGGCGTTGACCACGTTGTTGAGTCTAATTGAGTCGGCTGGACTTAAAAATCTGACCAACGGAGTGCAACTAGGAGCAACTTCTTGGCACGTCAAGATGGACAGCGCAATTAAATATGCTGCAGACGCCCTCACCGGGGCCAGCCCTGGCAAATGAACAACCAGACGTAAACGAGCAGCATGAGCGTTACCTGCTTGAACTTATCTCAAATATAGAAAAAGAGTATCGCGCCCGTGTGGAACCGCTAATAAATAGGTTGGCTGCTATTCGAGCATCAAGACCAATGCCGCCTATTTACGTTGAGATAGATAAATTAGACGACGAAATGCGTAAGCAACTTGGGATTGAGTGCCATGGCAAATGAACAAACGCTACTTCGGTCGCGCTCGCTCAATGAGCTTACGAAGCCAAGCCATTCCATGCGCATCGATCTTCGCCCACTGCGAGGCGGTCAGGCGGATCGATCGCAAAAGAAGCTTCTCTTCGTCGGGCGTCGGCGGCCTGCCGCGTGATCGTTTTGGCGTTTCCATGCAATCGATTGTACGTCATTTGATGTGGTACACAAAAGAGCTTGCGCAGTCTGTTTGTTGTGCTACAGTAAATACGTCGACCAACCCGGGGCACAGCATGTACACACTCGCTGGATTTACCGTCAACACCGCCGAGCAAGCCCGCACCATCCTGCTGATGGCGATGCTGAAGCGAGACCAGTCCTTGTCTGCCCAGGCGCACTGGGTGCTGAAGAAGCTGGGCGGCGTGTGACATGACGGTGGCGAAAGCAAAGCAACTCGCCGCCATGCGCGACTCGGCGACCCGCTGGTTCCTGGCGCAGCAACTTGCCGAAGAAGAGGCGCGACAGGGCAGGCCCTTGACCAAGAACGAGCGGATGGCGTTCAAGGCAGGGCTGTATCGCGGAATGAATTTCGACGTGTTCGACTGTCTAGATGCAGCCTATTCCAAGCCCCCCGCGGCTTTTGAGGTAGACACCATGGCAAATGAACAAGAGCTGCGAGAGGCGCTTGTTGCCGCTCTTCGCAAGGCTGCTCAAGAAATTGCCAACGCCAATTTATTCGGCTGGGGAAACGTATGCACCGATGCTGCAGATTACATCGAGCGCTTTGCCGCATCCCCATCATTGCAAGTAGAGAGCGCAGCACTGCAAGACGTGGCCGCGGAGCGCCAACGTCAGCAAACGGTCGAGGGCTGGAGAATTTGGAAGTTGCCAAAGACGAACTGCTTTTAGCAATCCAAATCTCACCTAAAGCATACGTTATGCTTGACCCGTTAATAAATCAAAAATGAGCTTCTATTACCCAAATCCAAGGAAAAATAATGCTTATATTTATGTCACTAGTTGTGTTTACCGCAGTGGCCCTTGTTGCGATCGGGTGCCTCATTGGGGAAGAAATATCTCAAAGAATTAATAGGAAATTAGCACAGCGGCATAAAGAATGAGCTTTTACGAATGGCTACTGGACATGACTTGCGTGACCGCAACGTGTTGCTCACCGTGGTTATTCGCTTGGTTTTGTAATAAGTTTGGAGCTAAATAATTAACACCAAAAAGAATTGAGAATCACAGACGGCAATCCGTGATTCTCAAAGGGAGCCAGCCGGCTCGATTTTCCTCAACCGCGAAGTAAAGGAACATGCCATGAGCACGTCAGCAGTTATTTTAACTTGCTTGGTCGTCAACATCCCCTACGGGACAGCACTTCAGATGAAATGCTTAAACCAAACGCAAGAAATCACGATGCACGTCAGTCAAGTGGAGAAATCCACTCCGGTGCCTTTTGCACTGACAGACGAAGCCGTCGCAAAACGCGTGCTCTGGAACGAGTGCTCGCAGAAAACGGTGGCGTTGATCATCGGTCGTTCTAACGAGCACGATGAGCGCCCCGCAAGTGTGACGTGCGGAGGCCCGGCTTGGGAGACAACCTACACAGTCCACGGTCAAATCGTGGACGCTAAGAGGGCGGATGCCCAAGTCCGGACGAGGTTTCCTGAGTGACCGATACCCCGAAGAAAACCGTTTACTTGAAGTGCGATGACTGCGGCGCAACGTTCGGGCAAGGCGAAGGCTTTACGGAAGCTGACGCCTTGCGTGCTGCAGCACGTCAACAAGGTTGGTGGCGGGCCTCGGCGTATTCAAAACCCGTTGATCTTTGCCCAAAGTGCCCAGTGGCTTTCGTAAAAATAGAATAGAACAAGCTGTGCATAACCTTTGGCTCGACACCGAAACGTACTGCGAGACGCCGATCAAACACGGCACGTACAAATACGCAGAAAAAGCCGAAGTCATGCTCATAAGCTGGGCCGTCGATGACGAAGAGCCCAAGGTTTGGGATCGCACATTCGACCCTCGGATGCCCAATTGGCTTGGCGATGCACTCAACAGCCAAGAGGTGCTTGTCTGGTTCCAAAACGGAGACAAGTTCGACTGGCCGGTCATTGAGCGCGCGATGCCTTGGCTCGCTGACTGGGTGCCCCAGCATCGACGACGTGACACGATGGTGCAAGCTTACTGCCACAGCTTGCCGGGCAACCTCGAGATGATGGCTGATGCCCTCGGCGTGGCTACAGACAAGCGCAAGCTCAAGACCGGCCGCGATCTCATCCGGCTGTTCTGCATGCCACGTAAAGACAAGCCGCGCGCTACGCGGCTCACGCACCCCGAAGAGTGGGAACAGTTCAAAGCCTACGCAACGCAAGACATCGTCGCGATGCGCGAGTGTCAACGCCGCATGCCGGCATGGAATTACCACGGCAAACAACTCGAACTCTGGTTTCTTGACCAGAAAGTCAATGCCCGCGGTATGTGCATGGATGTCGATCTCGCTGAGGCCGCAGTGCGCGCCAGCGAGATCTCAAAAACCAAGCTTGCTGCGCAAACCCTCGAGATGACCGACGGCGCTGTTGCCTCAGCGACGCAGCGTGACGAGATGCTGGCGCACATCCTCGCGTCTTACAACATCACGCTGCCCGACATGCAGGCCGCAACACTTGAGCGCCGTATCCAGGACGAGAGTTTGCCCGAGGCGTTGCGTGAGTTGCTGCGTGTGCGTCTGCAGAGCACCACCTCGAGCGTCGCTAAGTACAGCGCGCTGCTGCGCGGCGTGAATAGCGACGGTTGGTTGCGTGGGTGTCAGCAGTTCCGCGGCGCCATGCGCACCGGCCGCGTGGGCCACCGCCTTTTTCAGCCGGGCAACATGCCACGGCCCGACATGCCAGCGAGTGAGATCGCGTGGGCGATCGAGTTGCTTAAGCTCAACGCTGCGCACCTCGTTTTCCCGAACGTGATGCGTGTGTGCAGCAACGCGATCCGCGGCGCCATCATCGCGCCGCCGGGGCACAAGCTGGTCGTTGCTGACTTGGCCAACATCGAAGGCCGAGTGGCAGCGTGGCTTGCCGGTGAAGATTGGAAGCTGCAAGCATTTCGAAACTGTGACGCGGGCACCGGTCCTGACCTGTACGTGCTCGCATACGCAAGCAGTTTCAACGTCGACCCAAGCACCGTTGGCAAAGGCCCGAAACGGCAAATCGGCAAAGTCCAAGAGTTGATGTTTCAGTACGGCGGCGGCGTTGGAGCGTGGATCACCGGAGCCGCGACTTACGGTATCGACTTGGACCAGATGACCGAGCAAGTATGGGACACGTTGCCCAAGTGGGCACGCGATGAAGCCGAGCAGTACATGCGGTATTTGCATGAGCCGGCAATTGCTGCTTATACGAAAGACTTAGAAAAAATTGAGAAGCACTTAAACGCTTGGAAGCTTAGCGCGGCGGAAGTAGACCACCTCATTGGTATTGCTGACGCTCTCTGCGATGAACGCAGACTCAAAGCCCAGCATCTCTTGCCCGAACGCACGTTCATTGCGTGTGACGCTATCAAACGACTCTGGCGCAAGGCTAACCCTACCATCAGCTCGTATTGGAAAGAGCTTGAAATTGCAGTGCATACCGCCATCGATAATCCTGGCACGCAGCTCGAATGTCGTAAACTCAAAGTCAGACGCGACGGCGCGTGGCTGCGTATCGGGTTGCCCAGCGGTCGTGCGCTCTGCTATCCACATTCTGGTTGGGACGTTGTTGTCACCAAGCAAGACGGCACGAAGAAAACGTACCCCGGCTTCAGTTACATGGGCCTTGATCAGTCCACCAAAAAGTGGCAGCGCATCGGCTCATACGGCGGCAAAGTTTTTGAGAACGTAACACAAGCAGTTGCTTGTGATCAGTTGCTCGAATGCGGCCCATTGATCGATGAAGCCGGATTCGATATCGTGATGAGTGTCCACGATGACTATCTCACTTACGCACCTCTCGATCGACCCGATTTGAACGCTGATCATCTCGGCGGACTTATGTGCGCCGATCTTGGCTGGAACGCCGGGTTGCCGCTCGCCGCTGCCGGGTTTGAGGCTCAACGTTACGCAAAAAAGGATTGAGCATGCGTGAATCCAATATTCGTGAAGCACTCACAGCTCGCATTAAAAGCTACGGCGGCGAAGAACGTGCGTTGAAATACCTCGGCCGCAACAACTGCCCCGACGTGCTGGTTTTACTATCTTCAAGGCACCTCCTGGTTGAGACAAAGAGGCCGAAGAAAAAAGCAACTGAAGCCCAAGCTCGTGAGCACGACCGCTTACGACGTGCTGGGTTCCATGTGTTCGTAATCACGACCCTTGAAGAGCTTGATAGCCGGTTTCCGCCGGTATGAAAGACTTCGTTCCGCGACCGTGGCAGCTTCCAGCAATTGATCACATCCTGAAACACAAGCGCTGCGCCCTTTGGCTACCCATGGGCAGCGGCAAGACTTCAATCGTGCTCACGGCACTCGATATCCTCTCTCTGACCGAAGGCGACGTGTGGCCGGCGCTTGCAATCGGGCCTTTGCGCGTCGCGCGCAAGGTGTGGCGGGAAGAGGTTGCCAAGTGGACGCATACAAGTGGAATTCGTGTGCGTCAAATCATCGGTACTGCAAAAGAGCGCATGGCAGCATTGAATGGCGAAGCCGAGCTTTTCGTCATCAACTACGAGAACATCGTTTGGTTCCTGAAGCAGTTTGAAAAGCACCCGTGGCCGTTCAAAACGATCATCCCTGATGAGAGTCGCAAGCTCAAAGCCTATCGTATAAAACAAGGCGGCGTGATGACCGCAGCACTCGCAAAAGTCGCGTGGAAATCAGAGCGTTTTATCGAGCTCACCGGCACACCGAGTCCCCTTGGCTTGCAAGACCTATGGGGGCAACTCTGGTTCTTAGATCAGGGGAAACGATTAGGTCGCACCTACTCAGAATTCGATCACCGCTGGTTCGGCTATAAGCGCGTGCGAGACGCCTTATCAAAGTCCCCGAGCATCGTAGCGGTGATCCAAAAGGGAGCTGATGAAGAGATCCATGAGCGCGTTAAAGATCTCTGCTTATCGATTGATTTGAAAGACTATTTAGACATCAAAAAACCGGTGCAACGTTCGGTGATGATCGAGTTACCGGCGCATGCCCGCAAACTCTACAACCAGATGGAGCGCGAGTTGTTCATCAAGATCGAACAGCACGAAATCGAAGCTTTTTCGGCGGCTTCCAAGACGATAAAGCTCATGCAAATCGCGAACGGCGCTTGCTACTTGGATGAAGATGTGATGAACGATGACGACCCACGCGCTCGCGCTTGGAAAACCGTACATGACGCCAAAATCAACGCTCTCGAAAGCGTCGTCGATGAGGCAGGCGGCACACCGGTACTCGTGGCCTATCAATTCAAAAGCGACCTTGCTCGGTTGCTCAAAGCTTTCCCAAAAGGTCGGCAGCTTAAAACCGAAAAAGACGAGGATGACTTCAAAGCCGGCCTTATCCCGATGCTGTTCGCCCACCCAAAAAGTGCAGGCCACGGTATTGACGGCTTTCAAAATGTGACCAGCGTGATCGCGTTCTTCGGTCACTCATGGGATCTAGAGTTGCGTCAACAAATGATCGAGCGCATCGGCCCAACACGGCAGATGCAGAGCGGTTTTGACCGCTTGGTTTTTGTCTACGATATCGTGGCCGAAGATACGATCGATGAAGTGGTGCTCGCTCGACACGAGTCGAAACGTGCAGTGCAAGATCTTCTCTTGGACGCTGTGAAAGCAAAAGCCTATGCCACGCTATAGCAGCCTTTTTGACCGCCTACTCGCCAACTCAATCGAGGATGAGAAAACGGGTTGCTGGCTTTGGATCGGGGCTCACCGCAAAGGTTACCCACGTTTGACGATGCGCCGACCGGGGATATCTCACCCTTCTCGAATTGCTGCGCATCGTGCAATGGCCGAGTTGGTTGTGCAGCGTGTTTTGCACCCGGTTGAAGAGACGATTGAACACACTTGCCTCAACACTGCTTGTATCAATCCGCTGCACTTCGCACTTGCTTCAAACTCGGAGAACGTAGCCGACATGAATGCTCGCCGCTTTGGCAAGCAACGCAGGGTATTCAAGCCTTTAGTTGACCCGACTCTCTACATCGTTGACCCACTTGTGCGGTCGCTGCCAACGCTTCGATCCGAAGCTCTCCATCAGGAGTGCCCATTTTGAATATTGATGAACGCTCGCGTTGCCACAGTTGCAGCGCTCCCTTCGGGGGACAACATGCAGTTAACTGCCTCAGTATGGCTAACGGAATCGAAAGCGCCCCGGCGCTCAGCAAGCAAGAAGGCGGCGACCACTACAAAAAGCTTGCGATCCAACCGATCGAGTACATCAACCAAAACGGACTTGGCTTCTGCGAAGGCAACGTCGTCAAGTACGTGACCCGGTGGCGTGACAAGGCCGGTATCGAAGATCTCAAAAAAGCCAAGCACTACGTGGAATTACTTATCGATTTCGAGACCCGCAAAACCGATAGCACGTGATACAGTTGGCTGCATGACAACGACAGCCATTGTGCTCGCCAGCGGCCCTAGTCTCACAGCCGAGCAGATTGCAGCTGCCAAAGCTTCCGGCCATTTCACTATCGTCGTTAACGGCACATACAAGTCGATGCTGGATGCTGATGCGATGTACGCAGGCGACTTTCTTTTTTGGAAGATCAATTTCGCTGACGCGATCAAGACTTTCAAAGGCAAGCTTTGGACTCAAGACAACAGCGCTGCAGCCCGCTGGCCGAAGCTCAACCGCATTCGCGGCACGAACCGCGACGGCCTCGGCAAAGACATGATTCACCTTGGCGGTAACTCAGGCTACCAAGCCATCAACGCTGCGTACATCTGGGGCTACCGTCGCATCATCCTCCTCGGTTTCGATATGAAGCTCGGGCCAAAAGGCGAGAAGCACCACCACCCTGATCACCCGGCACCGCTCGTGCAAGCGCAGGTTTTTGGCGAGTGGATTCACAAGATGCAGAAGTTTTCCAAAGACCTGAAAGCCGCAGGTTGCGAAGTGCTCAACGCGACACCGGGCTCAGCTCTGACTTGCTTCCCGGCGGTTGACTGGCGTGAAGTGCTGAAGTGAAAGCCGTCCTGCGCCTTCGCAAAGAACCGTATTACCGCCGCGCAGCATTCGAAGCCGGGCTCAAGCGTGTTGGCTTCGTACTCACCGAAATGAACGAACCAAACGGCCCCGAAGACTGGCGCGTGGTGTGGAACCGGCAAGGCACAGAAGAACGCGCATGCGATAAATGGGAAGCAGCCGGCGGCACGGTAATCGTTGCTGAAAACGGCTACCTGCAACAGGTCGACAAGACCTACTACGCGATCAGTGTGCACGGTCACAACGGCTCAGGCTGGTTCCCCGTCGGTAACGAGAATCGATTTCTCAAAACGGGTTTTCACATCCAACCCGAGAAGCCGATCGTCGGGTCGGTGCTCGTGATCGGTCAGCGGGGGATAGGCTCCCACGCGATGAAGAGCCCGCCGCAATGGGGCGAGCAAACGCTTAAAGCGATCCAGAAGCTAACCAAGTTTCCAGCGGTTCTAAGACCCCACCCCGGCAACTTCGCTCCCCGAGTACCGCTTGTCTGCGATCTCGCTAAGGCCGCGCAGTGCGTTATCTGGTCAAGCGCTGCCGGCGTGCGTGCACTCGTGGAGGGGCTCACAGTTTTCTACGCAGCGCCCCGCTGGATTTGCGAAGAGGGCGCGTACTCGTTCAAAGACATTCCGAAAGTCATCGATCAATCGAATCTCGGTCGTTTAAGCGCTTTGCACACGATGAGCCATGGGCAGTGGCATCACGACGAGATCACGACCGGCGAGCCGTTTGCTCGCATCATCGCCCAACGGAGTCGAGCTGTATGGTGATCAAAACCCACCCCGTCGTTGGTAAAGTCAAGTCAGCCAACATCTGCAAGACCTTCATTGAAGGCGCACCCCCTGATGCTGAAGGTCACGTGTTCTACGGAGTCAACGAAAGCAACGTGACCGAATGGCGTCAGATAAGAGCCCGCGGTGAGCCCTGGTTCTACATCGACAACTCGTTTTTCGACAGCGTTCGAGGCTTGCAATTTCGTGTTGCCAAAAATCGTATCCAGACTTATGTCGGAAGCAAACACTCCGATGGCAAACGCTTCACAGCCTTGGGCTTAGAGATCAAGCCTTGGGTTATCCGTCCAGAAGGCTACTCACTTGTTATCGAGCAGTCTCCAAGCTTCATGAAGTGCGTGGCCGACGACCCAAGCTGGCTAAAGCGTATGTTTGAGCAACTGCCGCGGCCGGTCAAAATCCGTCGCTGGTCTCCCGAGAAACTGCGTCAACAATCTACCCTATTGAAAGACTTCACGGGAACCAAGATGCTTGTGACGCATTCGTCGGCTGCGGCTGTCACTGCATTACTTGAAGGCGTGCCCGTTGGAGTTTCAACAATGTCAGCAATCGCTGAAACTCCAACAGGTACTTCACTCGAACAAAGGCAACGAGTTTTAGGCGTGCTTGCAGACAACCAATTCACCTTAGAAGAAATCAAAGAAGGGAAAGCATGGGCTTTGCTAAACAAATCGTAGAAGGCTGGTTCTCCACAGACGGGCGTCTTGGCGATCGCACACTCGATCAACAAATGAAGGGCCTTGGGCCGCTGATTGAGCGCGTGCCGGGCAAGACAGTGCTTGACGTGGGGTGTGCTGAGGGGCTCATCGCGATGAAGCTCTATGATGAAGGCGCCTCAGCCGTGCACGGGCTCGAGATCGTGCCGGGGCATGCCGCCGTAGCAAACAAGCTCCGCGCTGACCGCGGTTGCACGTTCGATGTTGCTGACGCAAACGCCTATAAGCCGAAACGCAAATACGACATCGTGATCATGCTCGCGATTTTGCATAAACTGACGGACCCAACCGCGGCTTGCAAACGTTTTGCTTCTGCCGCGCGCGAGCTTGTTGTGCTTCGGTTGCCGCCGCGCACAGCGCCGGTTATCGTCGACCGCCGCTCGGGTAATTACTCGCATGACATGGAAGCCGCGCTTGAGACATGCGGGTTTTTTCTCACGCGCAAAACTCTAGGCCACATGGAAGAATGGGTAGGATTTTTTGAAAAGGGTTGATCGTGTCAAATCTGGTCCCGCTCTACCGTGAGATGGCCGAAGGCGGGGAGCAGTTTCATGGGCTTTCAATCCTTCAGCACGCCAAGTCAATCGGGCGCCTTCTCAAAGAATACGACGTGAGCACAGTACTTGACTTCGGGTGCGGCCGCGGAGACGCCTACCGATCGCCGCACAAGCTTCACCATGAGTGGGGGCTCAAGCGTATCGATGTCGCACTCTACGATCCGGCCTTCAGCCGTCACGATCACTTACCTGAGCGGCGCTTCAGCGCGGTACTCTGCAGTGATGTGCTCGAGCACATCCCTGAAGAGAACGTGAACGACTTCATTGGTGGCCTATTTAAACGGGCGAAGAGGTTGGTATGGGCGAGCGTATGCTGCCGGCCGGCCAAAAAGACATTCCCCCAGAATGGCGAAAACCTCCACGTCACTGTGCAACCGCTCGAATGGTGGCAAGAACGTTTCAAAGCAGTGAGTACGTTTTTCCCCGGCATTACTTACGTGCTCGTTGAGACACCGTAAGTGGGCATCGGTGATGAATTGATGGCCGCAGGTGAAGCACGCTTGCGTCATGAAGCTACCCTCCTGCCCGTGGTGATCGTCGACCGCCACGGGCGTCCCCGTTGGTCTGAAGTTTGGGAGAACAACCCTTACATTCTTCGCTATCGGCCACCTGGTGCGCACAACACGCTTGTCAATGGAGGTGGCGTACGGCCCTACATCGTTGGCAAAGGTGTCACCAAATGGTTTTGGAAAAAATACAAACCGATACCTGCTGAATTTTTCTTCACCAAGGCTGAGCTTGCTTTTGCAGAACCTTACCGTGGCTCAATCATGATCGAGCCCAGCGTCAAAGCGGTCGGGCACGATAACAAAGCGTGGCTGACGGACCGCTGGAATTATCTCGCGCATGCCATTGCAATTGACATGAAACAGCGGATTGTGCAATGTGTGCCAAGCGGTCATGCCACGTTGCCAAACACTGAAACCGTGTTGACCCCAACATTCCGGCTTGCTGCTGCTGTGCAGTCTGTTTGTGCAGCCTACATCGGCACTGAAGGTGGCTTGCATCACGCGGCAGCGGCGAATAAGACGCCAGCCGTTATTCTTTGGGCAGAGTTTATTGACCCAAGTATCACGGGATACACTACGATGATTAACCTGCGGCACGCTCACAAGGTGTGTGGCTACCGCGTACGTTGTAGCGGGTGTCGGAAGTCGATGGAAGCGATCACAGTAAGCGAAGTGGTCAGTGCTTTAAAGAGGATTTTGAAATGAAAAAAATAGGCGATTGGTACTGGCCCGATCACGAACGTCACCTCATCGACTGGATGGCAGCACCGAAGAACAAAACCGTGATTCTCAACGGCCGCATCGCTTATCAAGGCCGCAAGCAAATTCTCGCGCTCGATCAAATCCCCGGCGATCGCCGCCGCACAATGATCGACGTGGGCGCCCACTCGGGAACCTGGTCCTACAACTTCGCGCATTGGTTTGATCACGTCGAAGCATTCGAACCTGTGATTGCCCACCGCGAATGTTTTGAAGCCAACACAGCACCCGTCAAAGGCAAGATCACGCTGAATCCGTTCGCGCTTGGGGACCGCGGCGCAATGGTCTCAATCGTGACTGAAACCGGCAGCAGCGGCAATTCAATGGTCTCAGTGTCCGGCAAAGGCACTGTCGAAATGCGCACACTCGACAGCTTCGAATTTCAGGATGTCGACTTCATCAAAATTGACGTTGAAGGCTACGAGGAATTTGTGCTGCGCGGAGCTGAGCGCACGATTAAAAAATGGAAGCCGGTGATTTGTGTCGAGCAGAAACGCGACATGTCGATGCGCTTTGGTCTCAAACAACTCGGCGCGTTGAAGTGGCTTTACACCCTAGGAATTGGTTACGAAACCGTGGCCGAAAGCTCAGGCGATTTCATTCTCAAGGTGAAGGCATGAGAGTTTTCATCGGTCACGATGAACGTGAAGCCGAAGCTGCTGAAGTCGCAGCGAAGAGCTTGCGCAAAGTCACTCACGGTGAGATCGAGCCTGAATTCTTGTGCATGCCTAAGCTCGTTGCACAAGGTCTCTTGAGCCAGCGCGTTGTTGACCAACGAGATGGCCAAGATTACGACCTTGCGAGCAACGCGCCGCAGTCCACGCGCTTCGCAATCTCACGCTTCTTAACCCCGGTCATTTGCCAAAACGGCCTTGCGCTCTTCGTCGATGCCGATGTAGTGTTTCTAGAAGACCCGCGCAACATGTTGTGGGGCGTCACCGCTGAGCATGCGGTGGGCGTTGTGCAGCACAGTCAAGGTACTGTCACCCCCTACAAAATGGTCAACCAGGTGCAGACCTCTTATGCCCGAAAAAATTGGTCGAGTGTGATGCTTTTCAACTGCGATCACGCGGCTAATCGACGGCTGTCACTGCGTGACATCAACGAACGCCCCGGCCGCGACTTGCATGCGTTTTACTGGCTGCATGACCACGAGCTCGGCAACCTTGCGCGTTGCTGGAATTGGCTCGTAAACGTAGAACCGAAACCAGACAACGGAGTCGGTGTCGCGCACTTCACGCTCGGAGGACCGTGGCTTGAAGGTTGGAAAGGCGCACCGCATGACGATATGTGGCTTGCTGCTAGGGATGCCCTATGAGCGGCACGTTGCATATTTTCGAGCAGCCTCGCAAGTTGGTCCCTGACCTCGCAAAGCGCTTGCGCGACTTGGCTGACAAGGTTGACCAAAATACAGTAACGGGGCTCGCAATCGTGTTCGAAACTCAAGACGTCACGCGTTTTATTTACGATGAAGGCGCATCCCACGAAAGCCTCACACTTGCTGTGATGCTACAACACCATTTGCTCAAAACTATCTTCACCGACGGGGGCGATACATGACCAAACTTACCGCAGCCAAACGCAAAGCGCTTCCAAAGTCTGACTTTGGACTCCCTGACAAGAAAGCCTACCCAATGCCTGACAAGAGTCACGCGGCAAACGCAAAAGCTCGAGCGAGTCAAGCGGTCAACGCCGGCCGCATGAGTAAGAGCACTGAAGCAAAAATCGATGCCAAAGCAAACAAAAAGCTGAAATGAAAAAGCCGCTCGAAAGCGGCTTTTCTTTTGGCTGAAGGTCTCTCAGGTCGGAGATGGCGCAGCCGGAACCGGGGCCGCAGGCGTGTTTACTGCCACGGCTGCGGCGAGAGCCGTACTTTGGGTCTGGATATCGCTTGTGAGGGCTGCAAGCGCATCAGCATCGGTGCCAGCGGCGGCAAGCTGCGCAGCAAAACCATTGATCAACACGAGTGCTGAAGCGATAACGGTATCTTCTGCAGCAACCGCAGCTTGAAGGTCAGTAATTTGGGTCATGATTTCTCCGCGAATTTTTAGGATGAAAAGAACATTGGCGACCGTGAAAACCAGCGTGGTCGCGAGAAGAACACTGTTAGGCACCATGTCGGCATTCTACGGGACGGGCGGCGTCAATGCGTCGTAGGAGCGCTCGCAGCCGACGCCGCGTTCGTAGGACTCGTCAGCAAATTGAGCGATGACTGCGCTTTCAGCCTCACATTGTCCGAGCATGTCGGCAAGCATATTGACGGTCGGGCCAGTTGTCTGAATTGCTGAGGGAGCACCGGCAGGCTTACTTGAGGCACTATGACTGATCTTGGCGAGCTGACTGCGCAACTTATCAACAACGTCGCCGGCAGCAGAGGCAGCAGCTTCAGCAGCCGTGATCCTTGGTGTTTGGTCATCAATGACTTTCTTGAGGTCGTCGATGACCTCATTCGCATGCTTAACCGCATCCTTTAAAGCTTTTGCTTCATCTGCAGCGTCTTGAGCCTTCACCGCAACCAAAGCAGCGTTTGCGACGTGCACCGCATGACGCTCATAGAGCAGTCCAGCGCTGGCCGCAATAAGCAACCAAGTGGACAACGAAAAGCCCCGCAGAAGCAACAAGAAAGCGGTCATGCAAAACCGCTCGATCTTTGCTTCCATCGCCACCAGCATGCCACTCCGGCCGCGATGATCGCGATCGGGCAAAACACTTCCACGGGCGTGAGATCGAATTCAGCAAGTAGCCCTTTGACACCTTGGGTTGCTGTCGTGATTTGTGTAACTGCTGTATTGGCCTTATCGGCTTGGTCACCGAGGTTCGAGAGCAGCGGCACGGCTGCGGCAACGCCGGCCGTAATCGAGCTGACATTGATTGGGCTGCGTGCAAGGCTCGACTCAGGCGCTACGGCTTGAGGTGTGTCTTGGCTTATGGCGCCTGTTTCATCCGGTATCGGCGTTAAGTAGAGCGCTTTTTCTTGCGCGCGGCGTAGCGTCAAACCCGGAGACACAACGAGTTGTTTCGTCTTTGGGTCACGATACTCATTCCACAGCCCAAAAGCTCGCGCAGCGTTATCGAAGTTGCCAAGGTTGTGCTGCTTCAGCATGGTCGAGCCGCGCATCGCCTCGAGCCCGATGTTGTAGTCACAGCTCACGAGCCCGGCAAGCTGATTCACGTTCGGCGCACGTGTGCACATGGCTTTCGTCGCAGTCGTGTACGCCGTCAACTGCTCACATAACTTTGCGTCAGCCTGCTCTTTGCTCCATGCCATACCTTCATGGATACCTTCAGTTTCGCCCCACCCGAGAGTTAAAACCCCCGCTTCGCACGGGTATGCAACGAGCCGTAACCCCTCTCGCATTGCGATAAGCACCACACCGGCCCACTCGATCGGCCACGGCAGGCTTGGATCGGGCAGTACTTGTTCACTTGTCATCGCCTAGACCCTCCGCTCGCAGATTGAGCTTTGAGCACTGCAAGGCTTTGCTTGACATCGCTCATGTCAGCTTTCATCGTTTTCATGTCGTCACGAAAGTCACTGAAAGCTGCTTTCACATCTTCGCGATCGCGATCTGCGTCATGCTTGACTTGCTCAATATCAGCATGCGTCTGCGCACGGTCCTCACGGTAGGTGCCGTAAGCCATCGAAGCTCCAATGACGATTGCCCCAAGCTGCAGCAGCGTCCCCGTTGAAACCGTGGGGTCGAAACGAAAAAGCTTGCGCACGCCAGTGCGGCCGTCACGCATGTCTCCCGAACGTTTAGTGTGCTCCAGAGGAGCTCGGTCTGAATCATCCATGAAACTGCTCACTGAGTCGGTCTAGAGCGCAACGCAGCACGTGCTGCGATCGGCGGCAACGTCGCCATGAAACGGCGATGCTCATCTTTTGGAATACCCATTTGCAAAGGCTTATTCATGCTCGGCAAGTCTCCTTTCGAAGCTTTTCTCAACGCAGAAACAGCCATCGTGCGAATCAAGTCTGCATCAGCTCGGTTGCCGAGAGTTGTGCCAAAGTGTTCGTAAAAGAAAGCACGCACCTCATTGATCAACCTGCGCACAAACGGCAAATCGGGGTGATTTTCAACCAAGTGCGCAGCCACTTCGCACAAGAAATTCGGATCACCTTCAGTGAGCCCCGTGGCTGAGTCCTTGCCGATGTAGCTAGCCTTCACAGTGTTCCACGCCTCTTTGACTTCAGCATCGCCGCGGGCGTGCTGCTGAGCCAGTTCCTTGAGCATCGTGTAATAACGGTCTGGTCCAAGCAAACGCATCGTGCCGAAATGCTCACCAAGCTCGTGCATGAGAATGGCCGGCGCCTCAGCGGCATTCACGCGGTCGTAATAGAGCGTCGCAGCCGGCCGGCCGCGCTCACGCATTACAGCCTTGACGCCAGCTTTGCGGCCTGTCATACCCTCTGCCGCGCTGTTGGCGTACTTCAGCACACCTTGGTCCTGCAGACCTTGAATTAGCTTGTCACCAAATTTGTCGCGCAACACGTTGTCGAGAACGGCCGGCGACCCCACCGGTTTTGATGTTTGACCTGTTTGCTTGAAGAGGGGCACGCCGCCCTCTTTGAGGTAGTTCAAAACCTCTTGCTTGGTGACTTGCTTGCCTTGGGCTTTCAACCAGTCGTTGACGCCTGACCACTCGATTTCTTCAGGCTTCACGCCCTTCAATCCGCGCAAGATATTGCCCCAATCGTTGGGGGTGCCCTTGCCCTGTTTCAAATTCTCGACAGCGCGACTCAGCGGCGAGTAGAACGTTTGGGCTTTTTTCTTTTCGAGGCTGTAGGCTTCGTCGGTGCTTTTTTCACCGACTTTTTGCTGTACACCACGGGGCTGATCACGAGATTCGGGGTTAGCGCCATTCTGGTCTCCTACGTCGTTTGTGACTTGTCGCCCGGCAGCGTTTGCGGGCCGACTCCCGGATTCGGTCGATCGAGCGCCGTCGGCCCCGGGCTGTTGCTCGGCGGCGCGAACTGCTGAAACGGGGTTACGTTCGAGGTTTGCTTCTGCACCGCGCTGGGCGGCTGAAACTGCCCCGTCACCCCCAAGTTCGCCAGAAACGGGTGTACTCCCCGACTGCGTGTCGGTTGCACGCTCGGCTCGAACGGGTGCAGCGGCGTCGCCCCCAGTATCCGCGCCGCCGGCTGAAACGGTTTTGCCGGCGACTGCGGAAGCGCCGGCATCGCTTTGGCCGCTGCTAGCAGCGCGCTGGGTTTCATTCTCACGATTCTTTCCTTCGTCGATGATGTCTGCAATCGCGCGATCAAACGCGCGCGGGCTGCGCTCGTGCTGCTGCACAGCCGCTTCTGTAGCATCGGCGTCGTAGCGCAAAGCTTGAGCAACATTACGTGCTCGACCAGCGTCATCGTCACCAAGTCGGAATTGTGCACGCCATGCGCGCTCAGCCTTCACATATTCTTCAGGCGAAAGCTCGGTTGCTTCACCGGTTTCAACCGGTGGCTCGGCGGCTTCGACATGCTCCGGTTCAATTTCCGTGGCCTCGCCGGCCCGGATCGGAGGCGGCGGCGCGCGCGCTGGCTTCACCTGCTCCGGTTCAATTTCCGTGGCCTCACCGGTTTCGATCGGCGGCTCAGCAGGTTCAACCTGCTCCGGGGCAATCTCAGTGGCCTCGCCGGCCGGGGGCTCGAACTGCTCGCGTGCTTCAGCCACGGGCAACGGCGCTTTCGGTGCCTCAGCTTTGATCTCAGGCTGACCCTCCACGGCTTTGCCGACGGGAATAGGCTCGGTGCCGCGCAACTTGTCAGCCTGCTTGAGTAAGCGAGCCTGCAGAGCTGAGTCTGACGTTTGGCGGGCCGCGGTCTCCATGGCTGCGGCATCGCTCTCCGTTGCCGCGGCTGCCGCCTGCTTATCGGCTTCGACTTTGAGCGCTTTGACGTGGTCTTGCACTACCTGCTTGACCGCGAGCGGCTGCGTTGGGTCAGCAAGTATTTCCTGCGCGGCAGCGAAGCTTGGTCCTGCCCCCGCGGGTGCTTCAGGCGGCGGCATCGGGGGCGGTGTTGACGGACCCCCGGAATCGCCGCCACTTGCTGTCGGTGGCGTGACATCAGGTTCAACATCGTCGGCTGCTCGTGCAGTACCCCGAAGTGCGCGACGGACCATAGCACGCGCAACAGCCGGGCCAGCGCGGTTGTAAATGTTCGCGGCAAGAAACGGCAGCGCGACACTCGCGCCATGCGTAGGGCCGGCTGCGGCGCCCGCGGCACCAAAAGCGGCTGCTTTCTCACCGAGGTGATAAAGCAACTGGCGTTCGGCAGTGCCAGATGTGCCCGGTTCCTGCAGCAGCTTACCGAAAGTCGCGAGATCACCAAGAGACCCGGCGTTGCCTTTTGCAACACGGCTCTTTCCGGCTTTCGTGTTGGTAAGCACACTCAGCAATGACGACGGCGGGATTACACCCCCGTTCGACACGTTCGCAGCCACCAACGGCTCGATCGTTTTGCCGATCGCGTATTGCTGCCGCGCAGCCTGAAAAGCATCGGTGTCGTCATCGCTTAGATTGCGCTGCAGACCATCCATCCAGATGTCTTGCAAATCCGAGAGCGGCCCGCGCAGCGCCGGATCAGAAGTGTTTCGAATTTGCGTGCTCAGTTTCGTATTGAGTTTGCGCCACACATCACCTGGGATCACCCCATCGTCGTCGCCGGCCGCGGCTTTGAATTGGTCGATGTACTTATCGGTGACGGCTTGCACCTCAGGCACATCGGTTTGATCTTTTTGGAAACTGTCGAGCGCGTCTGTAAGCTTGGCGTCAAGCGGCACCGGGGTGCTGTCGGCAATATCACCGATCGTGCTTCCTGACTTGTCCATCGCCGCGCTGAAAACGTCAGGCGTGAGGCGCGTGGCGGTGCTGTCGGGATCAACCATCTTGGCAAGCGCGCCATTGAAAGCATCCGCACGCACATCTGCCTGAGAGCCGCTTGCCGGAATTTGCTCGCTAAGCTGCCCGAGCTTTTTCATGAACGGGTTTTTAACGAGCTGATCCGGCCGATACGGGATACCAAGCTCATCGCCAGTTGCTGCAACTTGAGCGATGCCCGGCTCGACCTTTGGAAGCACCGCGGCTGCAGCATCCGCTGCTTTGTCACCGACTGCCGAAACCGCTTGACTAACCGCGGGTTTCACGGTTGTATCGATCACGGGTGCCGCAGCACCGTGAATTTGCGCAAGCTCCGCACCGTGGCCGATCAACGGCGTGGCAGCTTCCATCGCCGGGGCGACCACATTCTCGACATCGGATTGCCCGGCTGCGGTACGCGGCTGATATGTCAGTTTTTGCGCACCTTCAGTTGCGGCTTGCTCGATCTGATCACCCGCGGCTTGAGTGCCAAATTGCCCTGTCGCAAGTGAGCCTGCTAAGCCGCCAATTGCCCCGCCCGCCATCCCGATCGCGCCGCCCGTGAGCTGGGTTACCAGGTTGAGCCCAGCCTCGACACCCCCAACAATTTTTTGCGTAAACGTAGACGGCTGAGCTGGCGCAGGTGCAGCTTGTTGCGCGGGCGGCGCAGGGATCGACCCCGGCGCCATGCCGGGGATTGCGTTGATGCCCGCCGCGGCTGGCCCTGCCGGTGCGCTGTACTGCGCCCAAGGGCCAGAATTATCCTGACCGGGGTCCGCCGTTGCCGTCGGAGCTGCCGCATACGACTCCCACGGGCCGCTCACTGCACTCGCTCCCAGCTAGTTTGCTGCGCCGGGTCGCCGCCCTTGAACCGGTAACCTTGCTGCACGGTGCCAATTGACGGGCCGCTAGATGCTGGCCGCGGCAAACCTGTTCCTGAGCCGCCCCCGCCCGCAGGGAACGCCGCACGCGAAGCCGGGGTAAGAAACGTGGTTGCAAAATCCTTGCGACCTTGTCCTGCGGTGTAACCTTGCGCCAGTCCGTTGAGTTGACCACCTATGAATTTTGTGGCCGTATCGATCCAACCCGTGAGCTGCGCCGGACTTTGCGAGTTCTTAATACCCGCAACGATGGCCTCGCGATCAGACTGCGCGCCAGCGCCCCCGGTCCCGATCGCAGCTTTAAGAACTTCATCCCCGACAAACTGCTTCGCCATGTCGAAATTGGTCGGCGCGGGTTGACCTGTCGCAGAAGCAAATTGATTAGCAATTTGATTGATCATCGGCGTACTACCGTTCTGCAAGGCTCCGGCCAAAGTACGCAACGTTGCCAAGTGGTCGGAAGCGACATTAAGCGACCGGATGGCCTTAGCCGGTGTACCGTTACCGGTGTAAGCAGCCTCCGTCTTAGTTTGGACTTTCTGATCATTTGAGTTGTAGCTGGTGCCGTCACCTGATTGCACACCTAGCGCATTCTTATACCGAGCGGCCAGTGCAACAATATTGGCTTTCTGGTTTTGCCGCGTGCTGATAACACTCGGATCGATCGAACCATCGGCCACGCCTTTGACCAATGCGAGGTCATCTTTTGACAAGCCTGCAAGCACGCCGTCGGGGGTATCCGGACTGGATGACGCTGGGCCTCCCAATCCCGTACCGCTCGCTGCACCGAGGGCAGAAACTTTCACGAGTCCAGTGGCAACGCCCGTGGCCTTTGCTTTGTCAGCAGCGCTGAGACTTGAGGCGTTAATGGCATCGAGTTTTGCTTGCAACCCCGTGGCCGCGCCTTTGCCTTCTAACTGCTGAGCTGCTTGCGAAAACGAAATGTTGTTCGCAGTTGCAAACTTGTTGATCGCGTTAATTTTGAGCGTCGTCGGATCGGTAGCGCCGGCCGGCAACAATGCTTTCGGGTCACCGTGCATCGCGTAGTATGAATTCACGAACGACGTGGAACCGGTGCCGAGATCTTGTAGCCCTTGCTGAATTTTCGCTTTCGCAGCCGGCGTGTTCGCCCACGCTTCGAGCGTACCGAGCTTGCCCACGCGGTCCATCGCATCCGACATATCGAAGCCAGGCGACACAGGGTCGTTTGGATCGGTACTGCGCCCGTCGGTTACCGGTGCGTGATAGGTTACTTGCGTGCCATCAGGGTGTTGCGCAGTGACTTGCAAAACAGGGATGACTTTGTTCGGGTCCGTGCTGCTGCCCAAAGGCGGTGCTGCGGCCGTTTGTGGCGCTACATACGCCGACGGGTTGTTAATCGAAGGAGCCGCTGGCGCAGATGTAGGAGGAGCCGCTGCTGAAGGATCGGCAGCAGGAGACATCCCCGTACCAGTCGTTGGCGGCGTGTCCGCGGGTGCTGTGGCCGGCCCAGCGGATGCCGCGGCGCTCGTGGCATCCGGCGCTACGTACGCCGACGGGTTGTTGACCGGCGCCGCTGGTGCTGCTGCCGGCGGCAAGTTGGGGGCAACGTAAGCCGAGGGGTTGTTAACGTCATTCGTACTGCTGATCGGCGGCGCGCCCGGAGTCGTCGCAGCAGTTAACGCGGCCGTCAAGCCCTGCACGGGGTTGGCTTGCATCGCCGTCTGCGCAGGCGTAGCTTGAGGCTGCTGCGGCGCGGGCACGAGCGCAGCGAGCTGCTTATTGACGATCGTCGACCCGTCGGGAGCGACATGCCCGACACCGGCCCCGACCTCGGGGGCTAACAGCGTGTTGGCACCCTGCACCGTCAACGACTGGTTGCCCGTTTTAATGCCCGCTGTTGCGTCGGCGATACCTTGGCCGACAGTCGAGTTGCCGCCATTCGCAGGCCGCAAAAAATCAGTCGCGGGTCGCAACGTTGAGCCTTGGATGAGCCGCACCGTGTCGGCAGGGCTCAAATCATCCATGCTCATTTGCCCCGTTGCAATGCGCGACGCAGTATCTTGCGCCCACTGCTGTTCCTGCTTCACTGCAGGGGCGTAGCGTTGCTGCAGGATGGCTGCGCGGCGAGATCCAATCTCGTTGGCCTTGGCGGCATACGCAGTACCGACACTCGCCGGGATATTCGCCATTCCGCCGTACTGCTGTGCAAGGCCGGCGCCAGTTACAGCTTGATCCGACATTTCTTGATTGACGGCATTCAACGCACGATCAGAGTCCTGCTCATCGTTCGTGCGTTGGGTCTGTGCTTGCCGCTCGGCATCGAGCTGAGCATTGCGGGCGTTTATCGTTGCGGTTTGAGCTTTGCGGTCATTGTCCTCATCGACTTCGCGACCCATTTGGAAACCGCTCATGATGCCCGACGCGGCAGCACCGCCTACACCAAGGCCCCCACCAAGGCCCCCACCCAATCCGTAAAGCATATCTCAGACTTTCAAAAAAGCTTGCTTGCAACCAAAGCACCAACAACGCCACCGATCAGCGTGCCCCACGGGCCGATCGCAGACCCCGACGTCGCGCCGCTTGCCGCCCCCGCCGCGGCGCCAGCAACACCTGTCGCGGCGGCAGTTGTCGCGGCGCCTGCTGCAGCCGCACCCCCTGCTGCAGCCGCCGTGCCGCCTAACGAGGCGCTGAGCGCTGTGCCACCGAGTGCGCCTAGCGTTCCGCCAAGCTGTTCATTGCCGGCTTTAGCTTGCGCTGCAGCCACGGTGTTTTGTGCATTGCGCTGCGTCTCTTCGCCTGCCGCAGTTTGCAAGCCCTTATCTGCTTGATCCTCTTCAGACGAACCAAAAGCTGCGAGCGAAGGTGATCGGCCGCGGGTGCCGTAATTTGCAAGCGAAGGGCCGATCCCAAGTCCTGGCATGTCAATTCGTTCCTTGTGGCGCAGGGTTTCCAAGTATCGATTGCTGGCGTTGCACCGTCAGGTCACGCGCAGTGTTTTGTGCTTGCACATCGGCGAGCGACTGCGTAAGCCCGAGGGACTTCGCGGACGCCGCTTGCTCATCGGGTGACAAGTTCACGCCAAGCGCACTCTCGCGTCGTTGCGTTGCGCCGGCTTGCGCAGCAAACGAAGAATTCACGTCTGCCCCGGCTTGCGACATCGCTGAAGTAACTTGCGTTGGATCTTCCGCGTACTTAATCAAATTGTTTTCGATCGGTACGAACGTGTTGACATAGTTCGCCCACTGGTCCTTCGTGACCGCTGCAAGCGTATCGTTAGCGTAGCTGCTCGACCCCGGATTAAGTCCGTAAGGGTTGACAACCTGTGGCGAAGCATTGCCAGTAAGCGAAGAGGAAATGTTGTCAGACATAATCAGGGAAGGTACGCTGAAGGGTTGTTCACGCTGTTCGTATTGCTGATCGGCGGCGGGCTGCTGCCAAGGCTCCCGAAACCGCCTTTCAATCCTTGCTGCAGGCCAAAGCCCGCAACCTGGCCGGCGACCCCGCCCGTCTCCTCATGACTCATCAACGAGGCTTGTGCGTCAGCTGAAGCTTGCTGCCCGCTCTGCGCAGCTTGACTACTTAAATTCGAACTGACTTGCGCGCTCTGACCTTGACCGAGCGCTGTAAGCGCGCCAAGACCCTGCGTATAAGCGTCATCGACCTGTTGGTCGGAAATCATCTTTCCAAGACCTTTGGATGCCGCGGCATCGCCGCCCATACCGGCCGTTGCAAGGTCCGCGCGACCCGAACCCGGCGCGGCACCGTTGTTTGAGAGCGAAGCATTCAAGCCCGTTTGAGCTTTATCGAAGTCCATCGCAACGTCGGTCGTTGCTTTGCCTTGAGCAAGTTGCCGAGCATTGGAATTCTCAGGGCCTTCAGCCTCGATTTGAGAAGCAAGCTTTTGCTGGACCGGCAACCAACGTTGGTTATAGTCGGCCAGCATGTTGGCAGCATGGCTAGCTTGTGCTACCTGCGCTGATGTCTGCTGCTGGCCTGCCTTCGATCCCATTTACGACTCTTTCAAAAGCGGTATACCGCACTCTCCACTCGGGATTGAGCACCTTATGCATCCCGGGTCTGAGAGTGTGAAACACCAGCCGCACGGCCCCCAGTTCCCTCGCTATTGCATCGAGGTGCGCATCGTTGCGCTGGATGGAGCCCCGCTCACCCCACGTTGCGGCCATGCGCACGAAGAGCTCGAGTTCACCGTTTCCGTAGCGATCGGGCTGCAGCTGAATCACCAGCAGCCCATCGTTCGAAACCAAACAAAGCGCCCGCCCTTCTCGGCAGCATTGGCGCAAATCGTCGCCTGCAGTATCGCAGGGATCAACACCCAAGACTAGTGGGCCAACACGGTGCCATTCGTGATCGATGTCCGCGAGTAGGAATGGCGTGCCAGAAATCACAACTAAAACGTGTTCGAAACCTCGGCAAGTATCTGCCCTGTAGCCCCGAGGTTGATTGCCATGACCTCTCTGCCTGCTAAGCTGCCGGCCCCCTGATAGATTGTGTAATTTGTGAACGCTCTAGCATGCAGGGGGGCATAAACACCTTGCATATAACCCCGTGGCCCTTGCGTAGCTTCTGTAAGTGTTACTTGCGAGGTCCAAGCGTTACCGTCAACAGGCATTGGAAACGTCAACGGACCGTTACTTCCGCTTCCGATTTGTGCTCCTACACCCGCCGAAATGGCGGTAACCGTTGTATTAGAGAATCTAGAATCCGCCACTTTGCCAGCTGTAACGGCCCCTGCAAGTTGCGAAAAACTGCGAACAAAGTAGTGTGTGTTGATCGCCCCCAAAGCCGAAACCGACGCTGTCGCAATAGCGACAGTATTACCGGAGGAATCCCCCGCGGCGCTCGATCCGAAGATATAAGTACACCACGCGTCCCCGCTCTTCGTCGGGGTAGCATCCCCAAACGACATCAGCGTGCCTGATGAACTGTCGCCTGTGTAATCAGTAAAGCAATGGAAAACTGAACTGTTACCCCAAAGTATGGTACGCCGCGCTGTGACAGCGCTTGATTTTGACCAAAAATTGCCTCCCGATACCTGCGTAGCAAGGGGGAACCCATTCACACCAGTGTTCACGTCGCTCATTGTTTCGTAACCGAGAAATCGCGCAGTGGTCGTTCCCGTATCGTCGATGCGAACTGGCAAGCGGTTCCCAGATGGTGCTTGATAGGCCCGTAAATTTGTACCTGTAAACTCAGTTGTATAACCAAGCGGTGCGACGATGCATGCGAGTGTCCCGGTTGCCGCCGATAACCCCGAGCTTAATATCGTAAATTGAAACGTATTTGATGAAGTAGACCCCGGTATGATTTGCCAAGTCCCGTTATACCCTGTTGGGGTCGCTCCGCTTATAGTGACAAACTGACGATCGCGGTATCCGTGTGAAACAAGAGTTGCGGTTACCGTCGTACCTACGCATATAAGGCTTGTTAGAGTCTTTGAGTTATAGCCGTTAACAAGAACAGCGTCGAGAAAGGTGAGTAACGACCCGGCGACATTAGTCAGGCCGGCGAGTCCCGTATCTGTACTGTCGTAATAAGTAGAAAATGGCATAACTTACGCCTTTCCTCGATAATCAAGTGGACGAACAAGCTTGTCAGAGATCGTCGAAACCGACGATTTGCGCACCCCCACAAACGGTGCATGGACAAGGTTTGCTGAATAAATAAGCACCGGCGGCGAAACTTTGAACCCCGACCCCCCCGTTGTCTGCCACGTGCCCGTGGGCCAACGCCGCAATGTTTGGGCGCTGTTAACTGCAGTAAGTGTTGTCATGCGCCCTCAACTCCACTAATTCGAGCAGAAACAACGCTATTTCGGTCAGCAAATCCTTGAAGACTATCGCCTGCTGAAAGTACAGTACTCAACGCGATAACTAACGTTGACCCTGCGTCTACTTTTTGTTGAGCTAGTATTTTGTTAGCTTGTCCAGGTGACCCGCCTGAAGGTACTGCGTAAAAAGTTACTAAACGTGATACCGCATCTGAATTACAAAGTATAATTTCTTTAGTTATAGATGCCGTAATTGCACCTCCTACCGTGTAAAACGTTACTATAGACGTGGTCAACGCCCCGTTGAAAAAAGAAACAGGCGTAAAAGCCAAGGTCATTTTAAATACTCATCCAAAAAAGTGAAGCATCCGTTGCACTCCCCCCGCCTCCGCTACCGGGTGCCCAACCGATATCGGCGCCCGTGCTAGTCAGCACGTAACTTGAAGTTCCGGGGGGTAAAACAACCCAACTTCCATAAGCACGGTACAGCAATGCCCCGTGACTTACTCCGAATACGTAATCCAAGTAATCTGAAAACACAACCCCACCAGGTTGTGCTGTGCTACCGCTTATATTAGCTAATAAATCGCTATCTGCGATAGAAGGGAGAGAACCGCCAGAGGGAGGCGCC
>Ga0208357_1000166_pt1 | contig 52443 bp, 47 predicted proteins | sample NGESurdeep092012_6_FD_184487 | JGI IMG/M metagenome (GOLD analysis project Ga0208357, IMG submission 184487) | Arctic peat soil microbial communities from Barrow, Alaska - NGEE Surface sample F52-2 deep-092012 (SPAdes) | ecosystem: Environmental > Terrestrial > Soil > Wetlands > Peat ...
TGTAACTGTACCTACTGTACTTCGTGGATTTTTATTAGTAGTTTTTTGTTCTATAGATATTACAGGCGAAAGTCCGGTTATTTTATCTACATCGGGCCTTTCCATATCGCCCATAAACTGGCGTGCATAAGCCGAAAAACTTTCCATGTAGCGTCGTTGGCCTTCTGAAAAAATAGTATCAAAAGCTAACGAAGATTTTCCACTTCCACTTATACCGGTTATAACTACTAATTTATTTTTTGGAATTGAAATATCTATATTCTTCAGATTATGTTCTCTCGCTCCAAATACTTCTATATTTTCATTTTCAGTATAAATTTCAGATAGATTTTGCTGTACTTTTATGTCCATATTGAGGAATGCAAATTTAGCATTTAATAGTTTCCCTGAGAAAGGCTCGAAATTGTATTTCCCTGTTATTTAATAGTTAATTTAGAAGAAAGAGAGATTTAACTTTTAAAATTGATTAAACATTAAACTATTGCGAAACCAGTTGTAACACAATATTTAGTGAAGAATTTAGTTTTGTATAAAAAGGTATTTTTTGAACTGACTTTAATTAAAAAAGAATTCTTTATAAAAAAAGTTTCAAAAAAAGTTTTTTTATACTGTTTTTTCGTAGTTTTAGTTTTCTTTTTAGTAAAATCTGGTTCTTAAACTATTTGATAAAGGATTATTATATATTTGGTTCTTTTTTACAATAAATAAAATACTTGTTCGTTTAATATAATGGCTAACGATTTTTTTTAAAGAGATGGCCAAAAAAAACGAGAGATTTTTAAATTAATATTACATTTGCCCTTACCCTCAAAGTAAAAAACAATGAAAAACACGTTTTTCACAACATTAGCTGTAATAGCTGTCATATTATCCGGTTGTGGTAAATTCGGAAAATCAAAAGGAGGACTTCCTAATGATGGGCAGCTTCACGGAGTAGCCCCTGAGTCGCGTTACATATTACCAAAACCTCCTGGAATGGTTTATATACCACCCGGAACTTTTCACATGGGACCAAGTGATGAAGATATCAATTATACATTCACTGCCCGGAACAAACAGGTTTCTATCAGCGGCTTCTGGATGGATGCCACTGAAATTACCAATAATCAATATCGCCAGTTTACCAATTGGGTTCGCGATTCTATCGCGGGTGGCCTTATGGGTTATGTAAAGCAGGGAGCTGACGGAAATCAATATCTCGATTGGACAAAAATAAAAACTATCAAATGGGATGATAAAGCAACTACGGAAAAAATAGATGCTATGATAGTTACCCCTGATAACCGCATTTTTGGAAGAAAAGAAATAGATCCTAATAAAATTGTGTATCATTCTGAAACTTTCGATTATGCTGCCGCAGCAGCCAATCGCGATCCAAACATACCGCGTAGTAAATTTATAGTTAAAACAGATATACCTGTTTATCCGGACACACTGGTTTGGGTAAGAGATTTTGCTTACTCTTACAATGAACCTATGGCTAAACAATACTACAATCATCCGGCATTTGGAAATTATCCTGTGGTAGGAGTAAATTGGAAGCAAGCAACAGCCTTTTGCGAATGGAGAACACAATATTTGAATTCTTATCTTGTAAGCAAGAAAAGAGCTACTGAAACAAATTTCCGTTTGCCTACAGAAGCACAATGGGAATATGCAGCCCGCGGCGGACGTTCAGAATCACCTTATCCATGGGGCGGTCCTTATCTTAGAAACAGAAAAGGATGTTTGTTAGCCAATTTCAAACCAGGACGTGGTAATTATCCGGAAGATGGCGGATTCTATACAGTGCGTGCAGACGCATACTGGCCTAATGATTTTGGTTTGTATTGCATGGCAGGTAACGTAGCTGAATGGACTTCTTCTTTATATTATGAAGGCGGATACAATTTTCAAAGTGATATGAACCCTGATATACGCTGGAATGCAAAAGATCAGGATCCTCCCCGCATGAAACGTAAAGTAATACGTGGCGGAAGCTGGAAAGATGTTGGATACTATTTGCAAGTAAGTACCCGTGCTTTTGAGTATGAGGATACCGCTAAATCGTACATTGGATTTCGTTGTGTAATTGATTTACCACCTGCAACAGGTAAAAAAGGCAGATAATAAACAATCTATAAAAATCAAAATTAATCCCATAGAATAAATTTTAGTTCCTCATTTTACTGCCTGTATTAATAGTAATTAATATGGGCATTTTATTGTAGGAACTTGAATAAATAACCCAAAAAATAAACAAAAATTAAAATCAAAACTTTTATGAAGCAACAACCTCCCCAAAGAAACTTTTTAACCCTGGTAGATGTACTGGTAAGCGCTGGCGCTGCAGTTGTAATTTTCGCTGCCTGGGCAAAATTAACACACCAATTTTTTGCAGATACTATGCTTACTATTGGAATGTGGACAGAAACAGGCATATTTATGGTGTACGCTGTTATTGAATGGGTAAAACCAAAACCTCATGAAATCGCTCATGCACATACTAAACCCGTTGAAGTTGAAGGTAATCCGGCATTGCAGTCAATGGAAAAGATGATGAAAGATGCGGAAATCACTCCGGCTAATATGAAAAGGCTGGGAGAAAATTTCCAAAAATTAGGAGTTACCGTATCTCAAATTGGTGAAGTAGGTGATGTAGTAAAATCAACAGGCGACTTTTCTGCTAAAACAAAAGAGGCTACCAGTGCACTTGGTTTAATGAAGGATGCCTATACTAATTCTGCAAACACAATGAGCAACTTTAATAATGCTGCAGATAGCGCAAAAGGCTTCCATGAACAAGTACAGGTACTTACCAAAAATCTTGGCTCTTTAAATACTATTTACGAACTGGAACTAAATGAAAGTAATAATCATCTTAAAACTTTAAATAGCTTCTATGGTAAAATGGCCAAGGCAAGTGAGGTAATGGTATCTACTGTAGATGATGCACAAGCTACTAAGGTACAGATAAGCAACCTGGCAGATAACCTTGGAAAATTAAACCAGGTTTATGGCAACATGCTAAGTGCCATGCAGGGAAGAAAATAATAAATTGAATAATCCAAAATCTGAAAAACTAACAGTAAATTAAATAACCATGGCAGGACTACCCAGAGATCCACGGCAAAAAATGATAAACGTAATGTATCTTGTACTTACGGCCATTCTTGCCCTGAATGTATCAAATGAGGTGATTAATGCATTTAAAGTTGTAAATACAAGTTTGGTTACTTCTAATAGCAACATAACTGCATCTAATAATACCTTATACAAATCACTTGAAGATAAGCTGAAAGAACCTCAATCTGCTGAAAAGGCAGCCATTTGGGAACCAAGGGCAATGACAGCAAAAGGGCTTTCAGATGATATGAACAATTATATTAACGGCCTGAAGGCTGACCTCCTCAAAGCCGCAGACCTTAGAATGGTTTATGATTCTAAAACCAAAGACAGCGTACAGGATTATAGAGAAGATAACCTTGACGCTTCTACCAGGCTGTTTGAAACAAATGGCAAAGGAGAAGAGTTACGCAAAAGACTGGATAAATATAAAGCGGACATGCTTAGTATCGGGCTTCCTGAAGACCCATCAATTAAGAATCAGTTTGAAAATATATTTCCGGTAAGTACAATACCTCCGCCAGCTCAGGATGGAACAAAGAAGGATTTTACTCAAACATTTTTTCACATGACACCAACAGTGGCAGCGTTAACCATTTTGAGTAAGTTTCAAAATAACGTTAAGAATGCTGAAAACATGGTAGTTACTTTCTGCCACTCCCAAATTGGCGCAGTAGAAGTTCACATGGACCAGGTAGGAGTATTAGTAGGACAAAATTCTAACTATCTGATGCCAGGCCAACCATTAACAGTAACAGCCGGTGTAGGAGCATATAGTTCCAGCGTAAAAAGTAATATTTCAATTAATGGTCAACCTGTAACTCTTGTGAACGGACAAGCACAATATACTACTACAGTAAGTGGAGCAGGAGAACATACAATCCAGGTTAGCGGTTCATTTATAGGTGAAGATGGAAAGCCTGTACCCGTTTCTGAAACTGTAAAATATACAGTAGGTACTCCGGGTGGAGCAGCAGTAATGCTTGATAAAATGAATGTATTTTATATAGGTGTGCCTAACCCTGTAACTATTTCTTCAGGCACAGGTTGGGACAAAACTAAAGTATCAATGGACGGAGGTACTATTTCCTCTTCTGGTTCAGGCCCGGGTAAATTCACTGTAAACGTAAAGACTATAGGTAAGGCCTCTATCACTGTAAATGCAGATGGTAAAGCCAGTACTTATGATTTTAGGATAAAAAGAATTCCTGATCCTGTTATCAAAGTAGGACCCAGTGCAGGAGGAAGAGTTCAATCAGTGATATTCAAAAATCAGAGTTTTGCAAGAGCAGATTTAGATAATTTTGACTTTGATGCGCGTTTTAATATTGTAAGCGCTACTATATATTTTTCAGGCGCGAATTTTGGAAATGTTACATCTGCTGAAATACATGGTGGAAACCTGGAAGGTATAAAAGCGCAACTTGAAAAATGTATTCCCGGCACTTCGGTAACTTTTGATAATGTAAAAGTACAGGGACCAGACGGAGTGATAAGAAGTATTACTGGACCCGGGTTCATATTGTATTAAAAGAATAAAAATAAATGGCTATGAAAACTATTATGATTAAATGCTTGATGCTTGTTCTCTGTATAGGAGTAATATGTAATGTTGCTGACGCGCAAACAAGAAAAAAACGACATTATGTAAAAAGGAAAAAAACGGCAAAGAAAACTATCGTTGCTAAAACTCCGAATATAAAGCCTACACCGGTAGACACTGCTGTAGTTGTGGTTCCTCCGCCAGTGGATAGTATCCCAATTCCACAAGTGAAGCAGTCATTGCGTCCTGAAACTGCGCTTGACAATCATAATACCTTGATCGCAGACAGAACTCCATTACCTTATCAAAACCTACGCGCAGAAGATGCTGCCTATGATGAAAGGGTTTGGCGTGAAATAGATACGCGCGAAAAAATAAACCTTCCTTTCAGGTATTCCGCTGATGAAGATAATGGCAACCAACGATTTATTTCCATTCTTTTAAAGGCTATACAAAACGGCCCTGATAATGGAGGTGTAACAGCATTTAGCGCAGATGACGATAGGTTTACTACTCCACTGACAAGGTCACAAGTAGCTAAAATAATTACAGGTGGAGAAGTAACTGTTCCAATAACAGATTCTTTAGGAAATGTTACATCCTATAAAACAGTTTCAGCTGAAGTAAATCTTGATTCATTTTATAAATTCGAGATAAAGGAAGAAGTAATTTTTGATAAACAGAGTTCCAGGTTGTTTTGGAGAATATTAGGAATAGCGCCTATAAAACGTATTATCACCTCATCTGGAGTTGACTTAGGTGACTCACCGCTTTTCTGGGTTTACTATCCCGATATGCGTCCAATTTTTGCAAAATACTTTGTATATAATGGTAAAAATTATGGCGCCCGAATGAGTTGGGAAGATCTTTTTGAATCGAGGATGTTTCATGGCCGAATTATAAAAAGTACGCTTGATAATCCTTATAATGAATTTTTGAAGAATCAGACGGGATTAAAACAAAGTCCTATACTTCAATTATTACAAGGAGATAAAATCCAAAACGAAATATTTGACTACGAACAGAATTTATGGAGTTACTAATTTTGTATTTTATATCATAAACTAAAGGGGAAGCTAACGGCTTCCTTTTTTTGTATACCTGCAATTTTTCAGTTTTTAATTTGGGTATCTTAGAGAAATGAGAATCCCTTTTATTTGTTTATTTGCTGTGCTGCATTTCTTTTTTGTTTCAATAGTTCTTTCATCTTTTCATCTGATACCTTTTCGTAGTTATAGGGGCAATGCCTGCAGCCGTTGCCACAGCAATATCCTCTTTGTAAATGATAATTTTCTGTGAATACGATTAACCCGTTTTCACAATAAAAATGAATGCCTTCAGTAAAATTATCGTCATCAACCATTAGCCATATTTTTTATGAGATAAGAAAGTTTGTCATCATTGTCTGAAAGCCTTTCCGGCAGCGAGAAACACAAATAGAAAATGCAATTGCTTTTAGCAATATCAAGGCTTTCGTAATGAGTTTTTATTTTTAGCTCATGAGATAAATTTTCTTGTTGCTGAATATTTTCAAGATCAGTAATTATTGAAAGATTATATAATTCAACTACCGTTCTTGTAAATTTATAAAGATCCGGTGAATCTGTTTTCAAATGAATTTTTCCTTTAGGTTTTAATATCTGTTGATACAATCGTAAAAACTTTGGATGGGTTAATCGCTTTTTTGCCTTTGACAATCGTAGTTGCGGATCGGGGAAAGTGATCCAGATTTCATCAACTTCTTCCGGCGAAAAATATTGAGCGATCTTATCTATTTGTGTTCTTAAAAAAGCAACATTTCCCAGTTTATTATTCAAAGAATATATAGCGCCTACCCAAAGGCGGTTGCCTTTAATATCAACACCAATAAAATTTCTTTGTGGATGCAACTGTGCAAGTCCTGTAGCATATTCTCCTTTTCCACAGGCAAGTTCCAGAACTATTGGGTTTTCATTTTTAAAAAAATCTTTCCATTTTCCCTTCATATTTTCCGGATATTCCAATACATTGGGAAATACTTTTATTTCGCCAAATCTTTTTAATTTTTTTTGCGCCATATTTTGCAAATGTATAGCCCTTTATGAAAACAGAACATAATGAAATAATTCATTTTTACTTTTACCGACGTCAAAAACTCTTTTACCGATTAATTATACGCACAAGCCTAAAGTGCCTTTAACTACAATGATCCTCTATATAAATTTGTATCATTAAATTAAAAACTAAAATTATTTTTTATGGAACCTAATGATATGGAAAGATATAAACACATCAAGAGCTCAAGAATAGGCAGTGGATTATTATTAGTAATAGCAGGTATATTATTACTAGGCTACAAGATGGGCGCACCAATTCCAGGGTGGCTATTTACATGGCCTGTACTTTTAATTGCCATAGGTTTATTTGCAGGAGTCAGAAGTAAATTCCACAATCCGGGATCTTTTATCATGATTCTCATTGGCAGTATATTTTTAATAGACCAGCAAATTCCGGGAATCGATTTTCATAATTACATCGTACCTATTTTTCTTATCGGAATTGGCTTACTCTTTATTTTGCGACCCAGGCCGCCTCGTTTCAACAGAAGGTATCACCGGTGGGAAAGGATGAATTCTTCCACTAGTGCCGAAAAAGAAAACATAAAGCCCGATGAGTCTTCAACATCAGCATATTCTTCTAATGAAGAATATATTGACGTAGTAGCAGTATTTGGTGGCGTAAAAAGAAATATTCAATCAAAAAATTTTAAGGGTGGTGAAATAGTAAGCTTCATGGGAGGTTCTGAAATTAATTTTATGCAGGCCGATATTCAACATCCGATAGAGCTTGAAATAAATAATGTGTTTGGCGGCACAAAATTAATTATTCCCTCCAACTGGGATATAAAAAATGAAATTTCTGCTGTATTTGGTAGCGTGGAAGATAAACGCAATTTCAATAACAGCGCTCCCGATATCAACAAAACAATAATCTTAAAAGGCTCTTGTGTATTTGGAGGAATTGAATTTACCAATTATTAAAAAAATAAATTTTTATCTTATAAATTCACTTATATGAAATGGTATCTTGCAAAAATAGTTTATAGAATTATTTGTGGCGATGGCAGCCACACCGCTCAATTCGACGAACAGTTAAGGCTTATCATGGCTGAAAATGATATGCATGCATTTCAAAAGGCACGAATAATGGGCGATAAAGAAGAAGATAAATTTTTAGGCGATAATCAAAAACCTGTACATTGGAAATTTATTGATGTGGTTGAAATACATCCCTTAAATGATTTGATAGATGGAGTGGAAATATATTCCAGAATATGCGAAGAAGAGAATGCTGCCAGTTATATCAGACAAATAAATAATCGCGCAAATTATTTACATGAAACCTGTTTCCAAAATACATTTCAAATGAATTAAAATTATCAATTTGGCGAATTCTATTTTATCAGATAAGCGTTTACGTCTTTTTTATACTGCCTGGTGGCTTATATGGATTCTATTGCAATATATTATCCTCAGGCAAATAAATATTGAAGTCTTGCACGCAATTACGGATAGTATTATAAGCAATGCTTTACTCGCATTGTGCTGTTTTTTTATTAGTAATAATATGAAATATTACAGACCCCGGCAGGAGAAATATTGGTACATTCTTGTGGTGAGCCTTACAGTAAGTTTTTTGTGGATGCTTGCCCAGCAAGGAGTTATGTGGATGATTTTTAAAGAAGGAGATAATTATACTGAAGTAATCCGGGCATCGTGGGGCATTAGATTTGGGGCTGGGTTTTTATTAATAAGCAGCATGAGTATGTTTAGTTTATTGTGGTATAGCCAGCAGGAACAAAAAGAATCGGATAGTCGCAAAACTGAGGTGGAAAAACTTTCAAAGGAAGCGGAATTGTTTAAACTAAGACAGCAGTTGCAGCCGCATTTTTTATTCAATAGCTTGAATTCAATAAGTGCGCTAACAGGATCTGATCCTGAAAAGGCAAGGCACATGATTCACCAGTTGAGTGATTTCCTGCGGGGAACACTTAAAAAAGATGAACAACAATGGAATACTTTGGAAGAAGAATTACAGTATCTGCAATTGTATCTTGAAATAGAAAAAGTAAGGTTCGGACACCGTTTGCAAACCGAAATAATTTATAAGGATGAAATTCTTTCTCTTAAATTACCCGCTTTGCTGCTTCAACCCGTAGTAGAAAATGCGATAAAATTTGGTTTATACGATACTATCGGAGAAGTGAAGATACGATTAGAAGCAAAAGCAGATGGAAATAATTTAAAGATCATTGTACAAAACCCTTTTGATCCTGAAACCTCCCAACCATTGAAGGGTACAGGGTTTGGGCTTTCTTCCATTCAAAGAAGATTATTTCTTTTATTTGCAAGACACGATCTTTTAAAAACAAAAAAAGAGAATAATCAATTTATAACCACAATTCTGATACCTCAAATTAATGAATCACAACTAATGAAAAAAGATGTAAAGCAAACAGAAATCCAGGATTGGTTAAGCAAAGAAATCAATGACCGGATTATTCATAAAGTGAACCAATCAATTGATAAATCATTTAATAAATAGAGAATTTATATGAGAGTTATTATTATTGACGACGAGCCATTGGCAAGAAGTATTGTAAAAGAATATTTGCAAACAAAAAGTGATGTTGAGTTAGTCGCTGAATGTAATGATGGTTTTGAAGGGATAAAAGCAATACAAAACTATAAGCCTGATCTGATCTTTCTTGATATTCAGATGTCAAAAATCAATGGATTTGAAATGCTCGAACTAATAGAAGAGCCGCCGGCTGTTATTTTCACAACAGCATTTGATGAATTTGCTATAAAAGCTTTTGAATCGAATGCTGTAGATTATTTATTAAAACCTTTTAGCAAAGAAAGATTTGATAAAGCCATTCAAAAATATTTACAACATTCTGATTTAACCTCTACCCAAAAAGTAATAGAAGCCGCCTCGCAAACACCTGCACAGCAAAACCGGGTGGTAGTTAAGGATGGAAATAAAATAAAAATAATTCCTGTTACCAAAATTAATTACCTGGAAGCTGCAGACGATTATGTGAAAATTGTAACTACCGAAGGAACTTTTCTGAAAAAGAGGACAATGAATTTTTTTGAGCAATCATTGAGTGCTTTTCAATTTATAAGAGTGCATCGCTCCTATATTGTGAACACACAACTTATTACCCGGATAGATCCTTATGAAAAGGATGGGCATTTATTATTACTGACTACCGGAGCAAAATTACCGGTAAGCAAAGCCGGTTATGCTAAGTTGAAAGAAATGCTGGGGATTTAATTTTTACAATTTCACTTCTTATTTGATTGCTTTGATTATCGTTAAAGGAGGGAATGTATCAAAAAAATAAGTTCCTACCTTTTCAACTTTCATTCCCAGAGTTTGAAAATTTTTCCTGTATTCGCCGGTGTGCTTATAATCAGAGATTATTGCTTCTCCGCCGGGTTTTAATATCCTGTTTATCTCTGTACAAGCTTGTTTTCTTTCATCAGTTTTATAAAGATTATGAATGCATAAATTAGAAACAATAACATCAAAATAATTATCACTGAAATTGGTTTTAAGAATATTCTCAGATAAGATTTCAGTTCTTTCAACTACATTTTCCAGTAGGATATTATTTTTTGTTTTCTCAATAGAATTATCGGAAAGATCGTAATTGTTGAAAATATCTATACCATAAGATTTTCCTGCATTTAGTTTTTTAGCAGCCCCAATCATTAATAAACCCAAACCTGTACCCACATCCAAAACTTTTTCATCACCTTTCCATTGATGCAATTTTAAAATTCTGTCTCTATGCTTATACTTCCCAAATTTGGAATATAAAAGCATTAGAATACTTACTATCAACAGGCATATAGCAGTTGATAAAAAACTATATTTTAAAGGTGTAACCGAAGGATAAAAATTTAGAGAAAGAAGAATGCCAATGATTAGTAAAAATATTCCGATTACAATTTGGTTCCGGATTACTTTGGGCGCATCAATTCCGTAGTTTACTTTATTCATTTTAAGCTTTTTAGATTGCTGAGACTGAGTTTATTTATTCAAAACTAATTTCCATTTTTCAGTTTCTGCATATTCTTTAATCACTTTATTTCTTTCTTCCAGTAATTGTGTCATATAATCAATGAGAATCATTTTATCAAGCAGTTTTCCAATTATCCCTAAAGGAGATTGAAATTCAAAATTGTCTTTCATAATAACAGTTGTATTTATTTCCTCAAAATTATGATCATGAATGATGTACTTAAATGCTCCTTTTACCTCTTCATCCCTGAAATGAAATGGCCTCTTGAATTGTGTAATTTTTGAAGTCAGGTTTTGTTTAATTCCAAAATGTGTAGCTTCCCATGTAACCGTTTCGCCTAATTTGATTAACCCGGACATTGTTCCGCCAATAGCCCTTTCATTTGATTTGGCAGTTGATATTTGGTGCAGATCAATACTTCGGGCTAAGTCAAAACAAACTTCAATATTTGATTCTATTTTTGTTTCTAAATAAATTAATGGCATCACATTTTCAATTAATAAAATACAAACGTAAATATTAATCAGCATCGTTTATGCGTTTCGATCCATTCCTCATTTGCAGTAAACCAACAAATAATTCAAAAATTGAAACAATATAATGGTTTATTCAAATCATGTCTTTGTAAAATATTCCTAAACTGAAGCAGGAAACATAAAACGCTAAAAGAAATGAACAATGCTTCTATTTATTTTCATTCACGTATTTTTATAAAAAAAATTTTTGAATCAGACTATTTTCGCAAAAGAACTTACCAAAAAATATGGTAAGCGTACCGTCAATAATAAGGTATCTTTCCAGGTAAGCCAGGGAGAAATTGTGGGATTACTTGGGCCTAATGGTGCAGGAAAAACAACTTCATTTTACCAGGTGGTAGGCCTCGTAAAGCCTGATGATGGGGATGTTTTTTTAAATGATTTTAATATCACTAAGTTGCCCATGTATAAAAGAGCCAAAATGGGATTGGGCTATCTGCCACAGGAGGCAAGTATTTTCAGAAAACTCACCGTGGAAGATAATATTTCCGCGGTATTAGAAATGACACATCTTTCTAAAAGTGACCAAAAGGAAAAACTCGAAACTTTAATGGACGAATTTAACCTGGGACATGTGCGTAAAAGCAATGGCGATGTATTGAGTGGTGGCGAAAGAAGAAGGTGCGAAATTGCGCGGGCACTTGCGGTGGATCCCAAATTTATTTTGTTGGACGAACCTTTTGCAGGTATTGATCCCATTGCCGTTGAAGATATTCAAGCTATTGTTACTAAACTGAGATACAAAAATATCGGGATTTTAATTACTGATCATAATGTAAATGAAACTCTTTCTATTTGCGATCGCGCTTACCTGTTGATAGAAGGCAAAATATTTATAGAAGGATCCGCCGAAGAACTGGCAAAGGATGAGCAGGTACGACGCTTGTATCTCGGAAGAAATTTTGAATTAAAGAGAAAAGATTATTTACACACGGATGTATTTAAGTGATTTTTTTAATTATTGAATTAATAAATTATTAAGGATTATTTTCTAAACCAATAACCTAATTAACCAATAATCTAATTAACCAATAACCTAATTAACCAATTAACTACTAAAACCAATCAAACTTGAAACTCCTCAGCCCCATCATATCACGTTTAGCAAGGATGCGCTTGTGGGGCGTTCAGAATTGGATCAGTTTCCCGGTATCCGCACAAAGAAACGTGTTGCAGCATTTGGTTACACAGGCACAATACACAGAGTTTGGAAGAAAATATAAATTCTCAAGATTATTTACAGTAAAAGATTTTAAGAACAGAATTCCCATTCATGAATACGATGACCTAAAGCCTTATATTAATCGTATGATGGCTGGTGAAGAAAATATTTTGTGGAACACACCTATTTATTGGTTTGCAAAAAGCAGCGGCACCACTTCTGATAAAAGTAAATTCATACCCATAAGTGAAGAGAGTTTGAAAGACATTCATTTTAAGGCATCCAAAGATGTACTTACCAATTATTATAAAAATTTTCCTGACAGCGATTTACTTACAGGAAAAAGTCTTGTAGTGGGTGGAAGCCACCAGGTTCATAATATTGATGAAGACATACAATATGGCGATCTAAGTGCTGTGTTAATGCAGAATACACCGTTTTGGGGGCATTGGATACGTACTCCGGATCTCAGTATTGCGTTGCTTGATGAATGGGAAAGTAAAATAGAACAGCTTGCCAAAAGCACCATTAATGAAAATGTAACATCACTTGCAGGAGTACCTACCTGGACGATTATTTTAATAAAACGTATTCTCCAGATTTCCGGGAAAAAAACCCTAAAAGAAGTATGGCCTAATTTAGAATTGTATATGCATGGAGGAGTTTCGTTTACGCCTTACCGTGAACAAGTCCGTAAATTGGTCGGTGCGCCTATCAATTATCTCGAAATTTATAATGCCAGTGAAGGTTTTTTTGCTGCCCAAAACAGGCCGGATGATGATGGCCTGTTATTATTTACTGACCATGGTATTTTTTACGAATTTCTCCCGGTAGAAGAATACAGAAAACCAGATGCAAAAACTATCGGACTAAAGCAGGTAGAACTTTATAAGAATTATGCCCTTGTGATAAGCACCAATGGTGGCCTGTGGCGATATCTTTTAGGAGATACAATTCAGTTTACTTCCTTGAAACCTTTTAAAATAAAAGTAACAGGAAGATTAAAGCATTATATGAATGCCTTTGGCGAAGAAGTAATTGTTGACAATACTGATAAAGCAATCGCAATAGCCTCAGCTAAAACGGGCGCCATAGTTAAGGATTACACTGCCGCTCCCGTTTTCTTTAGTGAAAATAATAACGGCGCTCACGAATGGCTGATAGAATTTGAAACCGCACCACCCGATTTAAAAGCATTTACGACTGAACTGGATGAAGCGCTAAAATCGGTAAACAGCGATTATGAGGCCAAGCGTTATAAAAATATTGCACTACGCGAACCTGTTGTGCATGTTTTAGAAAAAGACACTTTTAATAAATGGTTGAAAAGCAAAGGAAAGCTGGGAGGCCAGCATAAAGTGCCAAGACTAAGTAATGAAAGAAAAATGATTGAAGAGATTTTATTGATGTAAAATTTTGGAGGGAATATGTCATCTTAATAGATTTGGATGATTTATTTAGTATATAATATACTAAATAAACAGGGTCTTTTTTAAATACTCAATAAAACAAAAACAGGAATTGTGATTATTTGTTCTTTTACTGTGAGAGTACTGAACAGAAATTGGTCTAAAAGCTTAAAATCAAAATTATATTTTAAATAACCCATAAAATTCACAGGCATTTTGAAAAGAATTATTTCAACGGCATTTCATCATAAGTATTCCCAGCCAATATCCGACCGGCTTTCTTTTTATTGGTACCGCCTCATTGTTTGAAGAAGAATAAAACTTCCTGTTCCTGGCATTGCATTTTTATACCCCACACCCATTGCTCCAACATTGGTCTTACTTTTCTACCACTTTCTCCGCCCACAATTACCCAATTAATATTGTCAAGGTTCATATTTTTTAAATGGCCTATTAAGGCTTCGCAGGAAAGAAATTTTGTTTTAGCGTTTGTTTCCCGTAAAAAATCTATCCTGTCAGTTACTCTTTCATCTTCAACAGACACTCCCATCCAGATATTTTTTGTCCAGTTTAATTTATGATGCAACTCATACAATCTCTCAGCACGTTTAGTAAGTAACTGGCAAGTATGTTGTGATGTATCATTCATTACGTCAAAAACTTTTTGGATAAATTCAAGGGGGACTTCAGGATGAAACAAATCACTCATTGAATTTACAAATACAGTTTTTGAACCTTTCCACGAATAGGGAATGTTTAATGAGTCTTCGTGAACTTTTACTTTCTTAAAACCATCTTTATATTTTTTAATTCCCATTGCCTGCAAACGTCTTGTCATAACTTCTGCATAACAAAACTTACAACACGCTGAAATCCTTGTGCAGCCTGTGGTAGGGTTCCAGGTCATTTCTGTCCATTCGATTGATGATTGTGCCATAATTATAAAACTTCTTGAAGCTGTTCTTGGGTCAATCCTGCCATTTCGCTCAACTGAGTAAGTTTATCTTCTTTACTTAAATAATTTTCGTTTAACAATTCTTGTTTGAACTTTGTTTCGTACAATTCATCAAAACTTACAGTGGTTCCTAGAAAATTATTAACAGACCCAAACTTTTGATTTTTTATCTTTCGATTATTAATTATATCCCAATACCTCTCTATTAGCTTGGACAAAGAAATAAAATCTTTTCCTCTGATCGCATAATCAAAAAGAACTTCAAGGCTTATAACTGTAATATTTCGAATATGCTTTGTTTCTACTTTTTTTTCTTTAAGTTTTTTGGTAAATATTATGTTCAAATATTCATTAATTCCTGGCATGCTGAACATAAAATCTGTATGGCATATTATTGGATATATTTTTACATGCATTTTTTTATTTATCATGTTATTGAGTACTGAATCGAAATCATAATTCATTTTGTATAGACTATCAATATTATTTGCTAACTGCGTAACGCCTTTGGGTTTTTCTTTATCGGATATAATAAACCTCTCATCTATATAATTTTTAAAGGTAGAAAACTCATTTCCTGCAATAATTTTATCAGGAAATAGATAGTCTTTGAATTCAAGCATTAGAACAGACTTGTTACGTCTATAAAATAAGTCCGGCTTATTTAAAACGTTGTCATCAAAATGGACAATTTCATATCTTGATTTAATCATTAGTTTAGCAATACTTCTGAAAAATGCATTTTCAAAAAATCCCTTTGATACGAGCGTTTTATAGTCATCAAAATTAATTACTTTAGTTAGTCCTGTTTCTTTTTGCAACTCAAATAATGGCCCTCTATAAACTTTCTTTCTAAACATATTCTCATCAATTAGCATAAACCCTCTAATAGTTGTTTCATATAACGGATATTTACGTAAATCCGCCATCACAGCTTTATTTTTCCCAATCAATAAATTGAAACAAAGAGCTTTTAAATGACCTGTATTTACGCTTTGGCTTGCTTTAATTGATACCAATTTCCGAAGTGGTTCAGCAGGATTATCAATTAGGGTTACATTCAATATTTGATAAAAGCTTCCTATAAATTGCGAGAGATTTAGAAAAGAATATTTATTTATTTATTCTTTTAAATATGGCTTAAATCTATCGTAGGCGTATTTAGAAAAACAATTCAATTTGAAAAGTTCATATGCAATATTTACGGTTTGATTAAATTCATATTGTCTTATACCTCCAGCCCAAAGTAAAGGAAGTGTGGGCATTACTTCGTCTTTATATTTTTTTGAATTTTCTAAGAGTTCCGAATCATTTTTCCTTACTTCATCAACTACCAATAAATAAGCTATCACAAAATTATATTCTTGAAGAGGCTCATCAAGTTCTGAATCACAAGTATTGTTGCGTTTTAACTCTTTTAATATCATTGCCAATAAACAACTTCTATCAAATAAAGTTCCATCAAATCCATTTACCTTTTCACTATATTTTGAAAAAGCAATTTCAAATTTTTGATATTGTCCTTTTGTAAATCGATATGAAACTAATTGCCAGATTCTATTTTGTTTTACTGTATGGGCTTCTGTTGTATTTAATTCAGCATTAAGTGACATTAAAAGCATTATAACAATTTCTGAAGGAACTTTTTTTAATATCTCTTCATATGATGAAGTAGGTTCACCAAATAAACTCCTGTAACCTGGCATCATAATCATTTTCATTAAAAAACATATTTATATTATAATTTCTTACTTCACAAACCCATAGACAAAGTTTATAACTTTTCCTCAAAATAATCTCCCCTGCTCCCCCGGCCTCTTGAAATCAGCAACATTCAATTGCCACCTGTCTTCATTCATGTGATACAATTTGCCGTATTTTTTATATTGCTGATTTACCAGATCCGCAATGCTTCCTTCACCACGCATGCGCAATCCCCAACGCGTATCGTTCACTTGTCCGTTGTGGCTGGCATCTATTAAATGCCACACTTTATCGGCGCGGTCGGGGAAATTTTTGTAGAGCCAATCGTGAAATAAAAATTTGATGGCGCCATTTAAACGGATGAAAGTGTAGGCGGTAAATTTTGCGCCGGCATCGCTGGCTTCTTTCATTATTCTTTGCATTTCGTGCTCGTTCAATCCCGGAATCATTGGCCCCAGCATTACACCTGCATGAATGCCTGCTTTACTTAATTCTTCGATTACCCTTAACCGTTGTTTGGCAGTAGCGGTTCTTGGTTCCATCACTCTGCGCAGATCTTCGTTGAATGAAGTGATGGAAACCATTGCAGACACCAATTTTTTTTTCGTCATTGCCTGAAGGATGTCTTTGTCTTTTATAATCCATGAATTTTTAGTGAGAATCCCTACTGGCTGGTTAAACTCATTACACACTTCGAGTAAGCCTCTTGTTAAACGATATTTTTGTTCTGCCGGTTGATAGCAATCGGTGTTGCCACTAAGCATGATGGGATGTGAATCCCATTTCGGATGCATCAGCGCTTTGCGAAGCATTTGTGGTGCATTTATTTTTACAATTATCTTACTTTCAAAATCAAGCCATGCGCTGTAACCCCAGTATTCATGCACATTACGGGCGTAGCAATAAATACATCCATGTTCGCAACCGGCATAGGGATTCATGCTGTACATCATGCCGAGGTCGGGACTGTCCACTTTATTTACAATAGTTTTTACCTGCTGTTCTATGTACTGAGTTCCCGGATTGGGTACTTCCCAATCGTCAATGGATTCTATTTCTTCTTTTGCCTCGTGATTTTTCAGGAAACGATTTTGGGTATTGAATTGCGCGCCACGCCCTGATAAATATTGTCCTTCTTCTTCTTTTTTTTGCGAAGCAACTTTAAAATGGTCTTGTTTTAATACTTTGTTGTCCATGGGTATTTTTTTATAATGTGAATAAGAAATCGTCATTGGGTGAAATCAAATCACGATTGACCATTCACCATTCATGATTCACCATAATTCACCTTGTCTGGTTTTTATAGGTAAATTCATAAACTCAAATCGTTGCACAACCTGATAAACCCTTCCCTCTAATAGCCTTTTTAATAACAACATTCCATCCGCAATAAATCGTCCGGTAAAATAACGATGGCTATAATCTAACCAGCCTTTTTCATATTGCCAGGGTAATAATTTTCTTGCGATAGCCAGGTTTGGGTCGTTTATAAAATTTGGTTTGTTGTCTTTGTTCAATGTCATTAATTGCTGTGCAGCCCTTAGTTCCTTACCTAAATTCTGAATCTGTTGTTTGGATTCCACCTTGATAAATATAGTGTGGGTTGGAAAGCTTCCATAGTCTTTCAATTCTACTGTAAAAGCACGATAGCCTGTAGCTATTGTTTTCAAACGATTTACCAATCGCTCTTCCATCATTTCAAACTGAATGAAATTTACGAGCGTAATATTTGGTTTGAAATAAATTGAAGTAGCTGCTTTATATTTCTCAAAAAAATCTTTTTTTACCTGCACAATTTTATTGCGCAAATCCTCATTCGGATTTAATACCAACAGATATTCATTGTACTTATACCCCGGGATTTTTATCAAAGATTGAGTGTTCATAGATGGAGGGTTATTATTAAAAATAAACGGCACAGGAATTTTCTTCAGGCTGCAAGCCGAATACATTCACAGTTTTGCATAAATCATATTCATTCTTTCGTTTTAGTAATTGCAATTCATTCACTACAAATGATTCGTGAAAAGATTTGTGCGCATATTGTATCAATGCTTTAGAATAAACATCTTCGGGAAGATTTTTGGCGATGCTTACATGAGGTTTGTAAATGAATTGCATGGGAGGACATGCGCATGAACTGATGTAATTATTCAGCGCTTTCAAATGGGTTGTTAGTTTTTGAAAAGGGTTTTCATTTTGCACCCGCAGGTAAATAGTGTGTGGCGGAAAACCACTGTAATTATTTAACGTTACACTAAAACTTTGCTGTTGATTACAGATGCGCTGCATCCATCGAATCAACGTATCTTCCATAGCTTCTTTTGCAAAAAAAACGGATACAATAATGTGCGGATTGGTTTCTACAGATGCCGGATTTTTATATTCCTTATAAAAAATCTCTTTTTCCGCCATTACTTTTTCCTGTACCATTTTATCAGGATGTGCTACCAGCGTGTATTCATATAGTTCATGGCCATATATTTCCTTTATAATAGAATGAGGCACCAGGGATTTCGTTTTCATAATATTTATTTTTTATTGTCAATAATTTTAGCATAAATTTACTAATTATTTTAGTTATAAAACAAAATATTTTATGCCAGCTGATAAATTTTATTCTCCGAAATATGATGGAACCAAAAAGTTCACGCAACAGGCCATCCATTCAGCCAATGCTTCAGGATTTGGGGCAGCGGAAGACGATTATATGGAACGCGTTATTGACCTTAATGAACAATTGATTCGCAATAAACCTGCAACTTTTTTTATGCGGGTAAACAGCGATGCCATGAAGGAAACCGGTATTTATAAAGAAGATGTAGTAATTGTGGACCGTTCGCTAAAAGCAACGAATGGCAAAGTGATCATAGCAATACTCAATGGAGATATGCTGATAAGGCGTTTTGAAAAAATAAATAACAAGGTGAGGCTATTGACTGATTCCAATAAATTGGCACCAATAAATATTGATGCCGGTTGTGAAGATTTTGCGATTTGGGGAGTGGTTACTTATGTGATCCATAAGCCTTGATACTGATAACCTCTAAAGGGGAAGAATTAAAACTAATAAAAGCAATTGTTGATTGAATTAAGAATTTTCACCTTATTAAATGTTGACAAATCTGTTCACAGTAAATAAATAAATAATCGGGATTCCTATTTTTTATGCAAATAATTCACCTTGCTTTACCGAAACCGGTAAGTTCATAAATTCTAAACGCGCGGCTACCTGGTAATTCTTTTCTCCGGTTTTTCTTTTGAGCAACAACATACTATCAGCAATAAAACTCCCGGTAAATTGACGATGACTGTATTCCTGCCATATTTTTTCATATTGTAAAGGAGCAAGTTTTATAGCAAGAGGTATATAAAATTCATTAGCAAAATAAGGCTCCTGATGAGGTGATTTTATCAGGCGTCTCGTAGTCCGTAAATCTTTCATCAGCATTTGTAATGGAATTTTTGAACTTACATTAATAAATAAAGTATGAGTAGGAAAACTTCCATAGCCTTTTAAATTAGCTTTAAATGGCGGCATTCCCATAGTTATCATTTTTAAATGATTGATCAATTTTTCCTCCATCATTTCAAAAGTAAAAAATTTTGCCAACCTGATATTAGGTTTGCTATTTAATTGAATATCGGGATTATATTTTGAGTGAATATTTTTTCGGATCTTCATTATTTTCCCACGCAATGCTTCATGCGGGTTCAAAATGATCGAATACTCAATCTCCCGGTAACCTGGCATTTTTATTAAAAGATTGTTTTGCATCATTGACATTGATTAAAAATTATCTAACAATAAATTAACAGCATAAAGGTACTAAAATATTTAGTAATATAATGTTAAATAATGATTCATGCACAACCTGGCCGGTGGTTGTGGCCAGTTAACAGGTTTGCAATCTATGCATCTTCCTATGCTATATTACAATAAGAAATGGGTTTCCAGATCTTAATTCCTATTTATTATCCGCTCTTTTCTGCAATTCTTCAATAGGCATTGAGATCATACGGCCAATTGGTTTATTGCCCCGGTAAGTAATTACTTTGAGCATTACAGCATCTTTCGGAGGAATTAGGGGCGACGAATATTTAGGATAAAAATTGTCGGGAAAAGAATTATCAAAACTGTAATAAATATCCAGCCCTTCTATTTGAGTACTCAATTCAATTTTTATATGATTACTGTCGGTTTTACTTACCGCAAAAACAGGATCGTACATGCTGGGTGCATATTTTACCTGCGCTTCATCAAATCTTGGAAACTGATTTTCTACTCTTGTTACAAAGTCATTCCACTGGTTCCTTTTATCTTTTGGTGTCCATACGGCTTCTGCAATAGCCATAGCTCTGGGCCAAATCATATATTCCATGTGCCGCATATTGTAAACCTGCTCTGTCCATAAATTTCCCTGGCCTCCCAAAATATATTTAGGATCTACTCCATCAGGAACCGGTTCAAAATCATAGGCTTTATGAAGCAAGAGTGTTGCATATACATGTGGCTCAATAATGGGATCACCTTGCATATAATCCAAATAAACAAAATCAGTGGGACTCATCACTACCTTATGTTTCATTTTTGCGGCCGCTATACCGCCATCAATTCCACGCCAGCTCATCACTGCGGCGTTTGGCGCCAGGCCGCCTTGTAATATTTCATCCCAGCCCATAAACTTTTTCCCTTTTGATTCTACAATTTTTTCTAATCTTTTTTCAAAATAACTCTGTACTTCATCCATGTTTTTTAAACCTTCTCTTTGCATCAATGCCTTAACAGAATCGCTCTTCTCCCAAAAGTTTTTAGGGCATTCATCTCCGCCTACATGAATATATTCAAATGGAAATAATTGAGCTATCTGGGTCATTACCGTATCCAAAAATTCATATACTTTTTCATTTGCCGGGCAAAGTGTATTATCAATCATTGCAATAGGCGGCTGCCCATGAGACCAATCCATAATTGGTTCTCCGGAACGAACGTGATATTGATCTGCCCCGGGAGTGCAGGATAAATCCGGATAAGAAACCACGGCAGCAAGACTATGGCCCGGTACGTCTATTTCAGGCAGAATATTTACAAACCGGTCCTTTGCATATTTTACTATTTCCCTGATATCATCCTGAGTATAAAAACCTCCGTAATTGCGGGGTTCATCAAGCGTGGGAGTAGAAAAAGTTCCGAAATATCCAACCTTTTTTACATTCCACGCTCCTACTTCAGTAAGCCTTGGGAGCCCTTTAATTTCTATACGCCACCCTTCATCATCCGTAAGGTGCAAATGCAAAAGATTGTATTTGTATTTTACCATCTGATCTATGAATTGTTCCACATCAGCTTTGGTAAAAAAATGGCGGCTCACGTCAAACATTAAACCTCTCCATCCAAACCGTGGATAATCTGTAATACTACAAACAAGAATATCCCATTTGATATCTTTTGTAAATTGTTTTTCTTCAATCTCTTTTGGCATCAATTGAAACAAGGTCTGCATTCCGTAAAAAAGGCCAGCGGGTTTATTGGCAGCAATAGTGATTTCATGCCTTGTAACAGTCAACTTATAACCTTCATCGCCGATAGTGGCATCTTTAATTAATGAAAGGCGGATATTATTCTCATCTGTCTTTTTCATATAAATACCTTTTACAGGTATTGCATGTCCTGTCACAAACGAAAGTCTTTCTTTAAGAAATTCCCCAACACGTTTTACCGAAGTATCTGAAGAAGAAACATAAATAATGGTTTTATTATTAATTATAAAATCACCGGTCCCTGATGTTACTGATACCGGCTCCGGAATTAATAAATCTGCAACGTTATTTTTTTGGCAAAAAGCAGAAAAACAAAGAAACATTAATAAGAAAAAGAAAATACTTTTTTTCATGAAATCAATTTTTATAATAATATAAAATAGGATGTGTTGGGGATGAAGATATTAAAATGTGTCATACAAAAATCAAAATCTGAATTATTTGTTTCTTTACTGTAAAAATATATTGCAGCCTTCCGGAATATCGGGGTTTCCGAAAAAAATCTTCTTTACCTAAGCATTCTTTGCCGGAAAACATCACTGATACATTCTGTAATTATTCGGCGAAGAAGGGCAAGATATGCTGAACTACAAACTATGAACTTCGAACTTTTTTCATTATTTCCCCTTTCCCAATAAAATTATTCTGATAGTATGAATCATAATTTTAAAATCCAGTGCCAGTGAAATATTTTCGATGTAGATAATATCGTATTTCATTCTTTCCGTCATCTCTTCAATATTTTCGGCATAGCCAAATTTTACCATTCCCCAACTCGTAACTCCCGGTTTTACTTTTAGTAATATTTTATATTCAGGATGATCCCGTGTAATGAGATCAATATAATATTTTCTTTCGGGGCGCGGACCTACCAGGCTCATTTCGCCTTTTATCACATTCCAAAACTGTGGCAATTCATCAAACCGCCACCGACGCATTATTTTTCCCCATTTGGTAATTCGTTCATCTTCGCCTTTACTAAGCATTGGTCCATTTTTTTCGGCATCCATCACCATGGATCTGAATTTATGAATAAAAAAAGTTTTCCCTTTGTATCCCACTCTTTCCTGCGAATAAAAAATGTTTCCTTTTGAAGAAAGCTTTGTTCTTATAGCTACATATAATATAAAAGGTGAAAGAATAATGAGGCCGAAAACTGATAATAAAATATCCACGAGTTGTTTTATATTTTGTTGCCACGGATTCATTAAGCCCGTATGGATTTCTACAAGTGGAATTCCCATAATATTAGTGGTGCGTACATTCCCGCTTAAAATATCTACTTTATCTGGCACCATTTTTACATTTACTTCTTTTTCCGCCAGAGTATGTAAAATTCTTTCGAGGCCCTCTCTTTCGTCATTTTGCAACGCAATGATTACTTCATTTATTTTAAATTGATCTATTACTCCTTTTGCTGAAATCATATCGCCAAGAAAAGGAATCCCGCCATTCAATTTATCAGCATTTTTCATTCCCGAAGAAATAAACCCGTGTACGCGGTAACCGGATTTTTCATTATTGGTGTTGATGGCATCAAATAACTCTTTTGCTTTTTGTTCATTTCCAATGATTAGCGTGTTGAACCAAACTTCTTCCTTTTGCAATTGAGCATGGGTCTTACTTAAAAATATATATCTTATCAAATAAGTAATAAAGAACTGTAAACCGAATAAGATAAAAAATTCGCCATAAAACGAAGAAAGATATTGATGCCTCTTGTATAATAGAAATACAAAAAATAAAATAATGCTTCCCAGGAAGGCACTCAGAAAAGTGGATAATAATTCAAGGAATCTCGACTTGTAATAAATGCCCTTGTAAGATCCGAAGAGATGATATAAAATAAAATATCCTGAAGGATACAAGATTAAACCTGCCAAAAATTTTTTATTAATGTCAAAGGACTGACCACCTATATTTCTATGTATCCAATAGAATAGAATCCATGCGATCAATGAAGCAACTAAATCGCCCAATGCGTAAAACCAGGTATGTATCTGCTTTTGCAAACTAAAAAATATTAATTTATACGATTTGGTTGCGGCTGATTTTTTCAAGTATCAAATGAGCTACTTCCATCGCACGGTATCCGTCAACCTCTGTAACCACGGTAGTTTTATTTTCTTCAACAGCATTTACAAAACTCTGTAATTCCATTTTAATGGCATTTGTTTCTTTGATAACAGGTGCTGCTATAGCGATTGTTTTTTTCCCGTGTCCTGTATCAATGTCAAAAGTAAAAACATCTTTATCGCCCGGCGATTTATATTTTATGATCTCTGTTTTTTTATCCAAAAAATTGATACCAATATAAGAGTCTTTTTGAAACAATCGCATCTTACGCATTTTTTTCATACTTATCCTTGATGAAGTAAGATTGGCCACACAGCCATTGTCAAATTCAATTCTCACATTGGCAATATCAGGCGTATCGCTTAATACATTTACACCGTTTGCAAAGATATTTTTCACACTGCTTTTTACCAATGAAAGAATAATGTCTATATCATGTATCATTAAATCCAGTATCACACTTACATCCGTCCCACGAGGATTAAATTGCGCCAGCCTGTGTACTTCAATAAACATAGGTTCGGGCTTATATTCTTTTGCAGCGAGTAATGCCGGATTGAAACGTTCCACATGGCCCACCTGAAATTTTATATTGGCTTCTTTGACAAGACTTACAATTTCCTTTGCTTCCAACATTGTGTTGGCCAAAGGTTTTTCTACAAATACATGTTTGCTTTTTAAAATCGCTTTTTTGCACAATTCGTAATGCGCAATAGTAGGAGCTACGATGTCTGCTATATCGCACGCTTTTATCAACTCATCGGAGTTTTTGAATCTTTTTAACCCATATTCTTTTTTGACTTCTGTCGCAGTCATATCTGAAGGATCATAAAATCCTACCAATTCTATTCCTTCAATTTCTTTCCAGTTGTTCAGGTGAAATTTCCCCAAATGGCCAACGCCAAATATTCCAACTTTTAGCATATACAGTTTTTAATTGCGATAAAGATAAAACAGATCAGCAACCTTAGTACAACAAAATTTAAACCGGATCCATTTTTTATCAATCCGGATGAATAATTCTTCAGAAGTGGATTAATTGAATATCGTAATCCCGGTTAATTATTCTTTTACAGTCCAAAGGACCCTGGATAAAATAAGTTCGTGTCACGAACGGCTTAAATGGTGAATAAAATTTCTATTTCTATACAATTTCCAAGAGAACCTTCCTGTTTTTCAGCTTAATGTCATTAAATTCTTTCAAAGGCTATTATTTCAAAAAACATTCGCATTACTTACACTTATTTATTTTACATTTAATCAAAAAAATAAATGAAACAATTTTTTGCTACCCTGATAATAGTATTTTCATTTCCTTTCTCTTATTCGCAAAGCACAGATACCTGGAAAATAGTAGCGGACAAAATTGACCCTTCCAACTATTATGGAGAAACTGTCGCCAACGGAGTCATTGGCATTGTTTCTTCGGCTGAGCCTTTGAAATGCAAAGCCGTAGTGCTTAATGGCGCTTATGATCAATACGGGCGCGGGATGGTGAGTAATTTTTTAAATAGTTTCAACCTGGTAAATATGAATCTTGACATTGACGGCCACCGGATAGGCGATGGCGATGCCAAAAATATGCGACAGGTACTCGATATGAAGCATGCTGACTTTATTACCACTTTTGATTACCAGGATAAAGCCACCGTTTCCTATACCTACTACGCGCTGCGCAATTTACCATACAATGTATTGGTAGATGTTACTATCACTGCAAAAAAAGATATAGAAATAATTCCTGCCAGTGTAATGGAAGCTCCTGATGCGTTGCGGGATGTTCAGAATTATTATAACCAGATAGACCGTCCGCATGTAAAGATCAGTTTACTTTCCTCTGTTGCCAAAAGCCCCACTGGCAAATTAACCCTTGCATCGGCCACTACTTTTTTATTTGATGAACCCAATGGATCTGAGCCGGAACTGATACATGAAATGTGGGATAATAATATGCATCTTTTAAAATTTAAAAAGAATTTAAAAGCAGGAACTACCTATCATTTTGCCATTGCCGGAGCAAGTATCACTTCTGCGCAGGATGATGATCCCTGGAACGAAGTACAGCGATATGTGATCTATGCAAAATTACAGGGCGTAAAAAAATTAATTCAATTTCACGACGCAGCATGGGATCAATTATGGAAAAGCGACGTTGTTATTGATGGTGATGATGCCAGCCAGCGCGATGTCCATTCTGCCATGTATCACCTGTATTCATTTGTAAGATCAGGTACCGCCTATAGTCCATCGCCAATGGGTTTAAGTGGGCTGGGTTATAATGGCCATGTTTTTTGGGATGCTGAAATTTGGATGTTCCCCGCTTTGCTGGTGCTCCATCCAGAAATGGCAAAAAGCATGATGGAATATCGTTTCCAAAGACTAAAAGAAGCGGAACATAATGCGTTTGCTCACGGATTTAAAGGTGCTATGTATCCCTGGGAAAGCGCTGCTACAGGAAATGAAGAAACGCCTGTTTGGGCTTTAAGCGGCCCTTTTGAACATCATATTACTGCTGATGTTGCTATTGCAGCCTGGAATTATTTTGCGGTAACGCAAGATACTGTATGGTTAAGAGAAGAAGGGTTTCCGATGATAAAAGCCTGTGCGGATTTTTGGGTAAGCCGTGTTGAAAAAAATGGGCCCGGGCATTACGATATTAATAATGTAGTAGCTGCCGATGAATGGGCCGAGAATGTTGACAACAACGCATTTACCAATGCTGCAGCCAAAGCTAATTTGCAGTACGCCGTAATGGCCGCCAATATTTTGCACCAGCCAATAGATACGGATTGGAAAGATGTAGAAGAAAATATTCCTATTTTAATATTACCAAATGGAGTTACTTCTGAATATGCGGGCTACAATGGTGAAAAAATAAAACAGGCAGATGTAAATTTATTAGCTTATCCATTAAAAGAAATAACCGATCCTGCACAAATAAAAAAAGACCTTGAGTATTATGAACCAAGAGTTGGTGAAGGTTCACCGGCTATGACGCAGGCAATTTTCACAATATTATATGCCAGGTTGCATGAACCTGCCAAGGCCTGGACCACTTTTGAGAAATCATATATTCCCAATAAGTTGCCACCATTTGGTGTAATGGCAGAAACCGCCGGAGGCACGAACCCTTATTTTGCAACCGGCGCCGGTGGCTACCTGCAAAGTGTACTGTTTGGTTTTGGAGGATTAGAAATCACACCCGAAGGAATTATGCAGTTGAAAACTTCTTTACCCAAACAATGGAAGTCGTTGACGTTAACCGGTATTGGAAAAGATAAAAAGACTTATGAAGTGAAATAGAGAAAAGGGTTTTATTTCTTACCAATTAATTTTATACGGCCGGATTTTATTCGGGTATTTTCGTTTAATCATTACTGTTCTTTTATAATAAAAATTAGAAATTCCGATTATTTGTCTGTTTACTGTAAATCAGTCTTAATGAATGCACTCAATTTAGAAATAGATCAAGGTTATTATTCGGACTTAATTTTTTAAAATCCCAATATAACCGTCAATTATTGAAGTATTGATTTCTGCTGATGCCCTAATGTAAATTTGATAATGAATATTGAATATATTTTTTCAAACAAAAGAAAATAGATAAGTTTAATTTAAAAATAATTTAAAATAATCCTATAATCTCAATATATTTTAAAATTCAGTTCATTTATTTTCCCTTTCTTTAGTTGTAATTTTACTTATGCTGAACTTTAATTCGTGAATTAAAGTTCGTGTTTTAATTAATAAATATGTCGCCAAAAAAAAATCACACAGTAAGAATCGTAACTGCAGCTTCATTATTCGATGGGCATGATGCTGCCATTAATATTATGCGCAGGATTATGCAGAGTAAAGGCGCCGAAATTATTCATCTCGGTCACAACAGGAGTGTGCATGAAATAGTAGAATGTGCCATTGAAGAAGATGCACAAGGGATTGCAGTTACAAGTTACCAGGGAGGTCATTTGGAGTTTTTTAAATACATGAAAGACTTACTTGATCAAAATGGCTATGGACATATAAAAATTTTCGGCGGTGGCGGTGGTACCATTCTGCCTGCTGAAATTGCAGAATTGCAGGCTTATGGAATCACAAGGATTTATTCACCCGATGATGGGAGAAAGTTAGGTTTGGAAGGAATGATACAAGATGTAGTTGATAAAAGTGCACAAGTGATCAATGAAACTGAGCAAAAAAAATTGGCAACTAACGGGCATAATGGAAAGTTTATTTTGGGTGAATGGAAAGATATAAAATTAGTGGCCACCTCAATTACAAAGGCGGAAAATGGGGAAGAGGTAGAGATTTTGGAAACCGGAAATGGTAAGGTAAAGCCCAAATTGAATGCTAAGCCCACAAACCCTGTTTTGGGGATTACAGGGACCGGCGGCGCCGGAAAATCATCCGTAACCGATGAAATTGTCCGTCGCTTTTTAAGTACTTATTCTGATAAAACTATTGCAGTTATTTCTGTAGATCCTTCACGGAAAAAAACCGGGGGCGCGTTACTGGGAGACCGTATTCGCATGAATTCTATTCACCATCCACGCGCTTATATGCGATCACTTGCCACGCGTGAAAATGATAAAGCCTTGAGTAATTATGTACAGGAAGCGCTTGATATATGCAAAGTAGCAGGATACGATTTTATTATTCTTGAAAGTGCGGGAGTTGGTCAAAGTGATGCTTCTATTCTCGATCATTGCGACGTGAGTATGTATGTGATGACTCCTGAGTATGGTGCTGCGTCTCAGTTAGAAAAGATTAATATGCTTGACTATGCAGATATTATTTGTATCAATAAATTTGATAAAGCAGGGGCGCTGGATGCATTTCACGATGTAAAAAAACAATACAAACGCAACCATGGATTGTGGAATGCAAAAGACAATGAGTTACCCATCTATGGAACGGTTGCTTCTACCTTTAATGATCCCGGTTGTAACAAATTGTTTAACAAAATTATTGAAGAAGTCAACAAAAAAACCGGGAGTGACTGGGATAAATATAATGCACCGCTACGCAGCGAAAGCCACAGTCAGCCAATAATTCCGGCAAAAAGGGTTCGCTATCTTGCAGAGATTGTAGAAGAAATTGAGCATTATAATAAACTGGCTGAAGAACAGTCCAAAATCGCAACAATTCTTTACCAATTAAATGGAGTTGTTGAAATCTTTAAAGGTAATTTGAAAGAAAATGAGAAGGAAACTACTTCTTTGAAAAAAGAACTTGGAAAAAGAAAATCAAATCTTGAAAAACAATTACTCCCCATTTGCAAAAAACTATTAGATGAATGGGAGGCAACAAAATCACTTTATAAAAAAGAATTTTTTGAATACAATGTACGAGGAAAAATTATTAAACAACCACTGTATTCTGATTCACTTTCTCATACAAAAATTCCTAAAATTGCCGTTCCGCGTTTTAAAGATTGGGGCGATATTTTGATGTGGAGATTGCAGGAAAATTTCCCCGGAAAATTCCCATACACTGCCGGAGTATTTCCATTGAAACGGGCTGAAGAAGATCCCACGAGAATGTTTGCCGGCGAAGGAGGCCCTGAAAGAACTAACAGGAGATTTCATTATGTCAGTGTGGGTCAGCCTGCAAAGCGTCTCAGTACAGCATTTGACAGTGTTACGCTATATGGTGAAGATCCTGCAATCCGTCCGGATATTTATGGAAAAGTAGGAAACAGTGGTGTAAGTATTGCCAGCGTGGATGACGCAAAAAAACTGTACAGCGGTTTCGATCTTTGCGATCCTAAAACTTCTGTAAGCATGACCATCAATGGACCTGCGCCTATGTTGCTTGCTTTCTTTTTAAATGCGGCCATTGATCAGCAATGCGAAAAATATATTGTTGAAAACGACTTACGGGAAAGTGTAAACGAAATTATAGAATCAAAATATGATGTAAAAGATCTTCCGAAATATATTGGAGTAAATGGCGAACCTGTTTTTCCGGAAAAGGGAGAAATGAAAGGCCATTTACCAAAAGGAAATAATGGTTTAGGATTAAGATTATTAGGCTTATCCGGTGAAGATATTTTGGATAAAAATATTTATGAAGAAATAAAAGCGAAAACATTGTCTTCAGTTCGTGGCACTGTGCAGGCGGATATTTTAAAAGAAGACCAGGCACAAAATACCTGTATTTTTTCCACAGAATTTGCTTTGAAACTGATGGGGGATGTGCAGGAATATTTTATTGAAAACAAAGTAAGGAATTTTTATTCTGTTTCTATAAGTGGCTATCATATAGCTGAAGCGGGCGCCAATCCTATCACGCAGCTTGCGTTCACTCTTTCTAACGGATTTACTTATGTAGAATATTATATGAGCCGCGGAATGAAGATTGACGATTTCGCCCTCAATCTTTCTTTCTTTTTCAGCAATGGAATGGATCCGGAATATAGCGTGATTGGTCGTGTAGCAAGAAGAATTTGGGCAAAAGCAATGAAGTATAAATACAAAGCCAATCAGAGGTCACAAATGCTTAAATACCACATTCAAACAAGTGGCCGAAGCCTTCATGCACAGGAAATTGACTTCAATGATATCCGCACCACGCTGCAAGCATTGTATGCTATTTATGATAATTGCAATAGCCTTCATACGAATGCCTATGATGAAGCGATCACCACGCCCACAGAAGAAAGCGTACGTCGCGCCATGGCGATTCAGTTAATCATTAACCGTGAACTGGGAACAGCAAAAAATGAAAACCCCAACCAGGGCAGTTTTTTAATTGAAGAGCTTACAGATCTTGTAGAAGAAGCCGTGATGGAAGAGTTTAACCGCATTTCTGAAAGAGGCGGCGTGCTTGGAGCGATGGAAAGAATGTATCAGCGAAATAAAATTCAGGAAGAAAGTTTATATTATGAGGAATTAAAAAATAATGGAGAACTTCCAATCGTAGGGGTGAACACTTTTTTAAATAAAGAAGGTTCGCCAACGATTCTTCCGGCTGAAGTGATCAGAAGTACAAAAGAAGAAAAAGATCTTCAGATAAAAAATGTAAAAGCATTCCAGGAATTGCATAAAGATAAAAGCACTGAAATGTTGAAACATTTACAAGATGTAGCAATTAATAATGGAAATTTATTTACCGAATTGATGGAAACTGTAAAGTATTGTTCTCTTGGGCAAATTACTCACGCGCTCTATGAAGTAGGCGGTCAGTATAGAAGGAATATGTAGGGGTTATCTTTCGATAACAAAAACCAAATTTAAAATTCCACTTATTTGTTTGTTTACTGTATAACAATGAATTTTATCTTTACCAAAAAAAATGAACGCTAAGACCAATCTTTTTTTCATTTTCCTTTTCATAATTGCTTCCTGTTCTTCCAATAAATATGCGGCCACCAATAAAGTGTATAAAAAACAGGCAAAATTTTATGCAAAAGAAATAAGCAAATATCCTTTAGATGGCAATCGGGCAACATGGGTTGGTACTACTAATTTTAATTTGCGTAAACCAAATTTTGTTATCATTCATCATACTGCACAAAACAGTTGCGAACAAACATTGCAAACTTTTACACTTCCGCGTACACAAGTAAGCGCCCATTATGTAATTTGTAAAGACGGTACCGTTCATCACATGCTCAATGATTATTTGCGGGCATGGCAGGCGGGCAGAAGTTCCTGGGGAAATGATAAAGACATTAATTCTTCTTCCATAGGGATTGAATTAGATAATAATGGCTACGATTCTTTTCCTGCCGCGCAGATAAACAGTTTACTAACGGTATTGGATACACTAAAATCAAAATACCATATTCCCGCAGCCAATTTTATCGGCCATTCCGATATTGCTCCTACCAGGAAAAAGGATCCTAATGTGCATTTCCCATGGCAATTACTTTCACAAAACGGATATGGATTATGGTATGGAGATACAAGTACGATTATTGTTCCGCAAAACTTCAATGATTTAGAGGCATTGCGTATCATTGGATATTCTGTTAAAGATTCTTCGTCAGCTATTATTGCTTTTAAAAGACATTTTGAAATGCAGGATAGTAGCGCAGTTTTTACCGAAGGCGACAAAAAAATCCTCTACGACCTCATGGAAAAGTATCAATAAATAGTGTACAAATTGTTAAATATTGGATTTCCTCCTTTAACGAACAGGCATGAGATTATTAACTGGAAGGCACTTATCAAAATGATTTGATTAGCCTCTTTAAAAGTTATTTATTAAACCGGAATCTCCCCTTTTTGTTTGTTTACTGTGAATAACTCGCCGGAAGCCTTTCTCCGATGGAGAAGGCAAATATTTGTGTGACAATCGCGCAGGTAATAAATGGTAAATAAAATCTTTCACTGGTAATTATCCGGATTTTTTGTCTACCTTAAAGAACTTCTTTTTTATTATGAAATAAAACTAAAAAGTTTTGATTTTTGCACATTTTGATTGTTACTTTACCACTTTTAATTTTATCCCATAATGCAACTTTTTCCCGTTTCTGATAAAGCCTCAGCGAAAGAATTTTTAAACGTTCCTTTGGTTATTTACAGTGACGATCCCAATTTTATTCAACCGTTAGATAAAGACATCAATGAGGTCTTTGATCCTGAAAAAAATAAAGCATTTCGCTTTGGAGAATGCACACGCTGGATTTTAAAAAATGACGATGGCAATCTTATAGGCCGTATTGCGGCATTTGCAAATAAAAAATATAAAAACAAAGGGGATGAGCAAAAAACCGGCGGTATAGGATTTTTTGAATGCATCAATAACCAGGAAGCGGCTGATATGCTTTTCGATGTGGCAAAGCACTGGCTCATGGAACGCGGAATGGAGGCTATGGATGGTCCTATCAATTTTGGAGAACGTGACCGCTGGTGGGGATTAGTAGTAGAAGGGTTTAAACCACCTATCTATTTGATGAATTATAATCCTCCGTATTATCAAAATCTCTTTGAAACTTACGGGTTCAAATTATTTTTTAACCAGATATGCTGGTATCTTCCTGTGAATACCCAACTTAATGAAAAATTTACTGCACAGAGTGAAAAATATAATGCCCTTCCGGAATTCTCACTTAAGCACATTAAGAAAAATAACCTGGAGAAATTTGCAAATGATTTTTGCATTGTTTATAATAAAGCATGGGCAAGCCATGAAGGTAATAAGCAAATGAAGAAGGAGTTTGCCCTAAAAATGTTTAAAAGTATGAAGGCGGCCATTGATGAAAGGCTTGTCTGGTTTGTGTATCATAACGAGGAACCTATCGCATTTTGGCTTAACCTGCCTGAACTAAACCAGATTTTCAAACATTTTAAGGGTAAGTTTGGGCTTTTGGAAAAATTAAAATTTTTATGGCTAAAGAAAAAAGGAATTAATGATCGGTTTACCGGGATCGCGTTTGGTGTAATTCCTGAATTCCAGGGTAAGGGAATTGATTATTACATGATCAAGGAAGGAGGAAAAGCTATACAAGAAAAAACAAATTATAAAGATCTGGAGCTGCAATGGCAGGGAGATTTTGTTCCTAAAATGATAAATATGTCCAAACATATTGGCGGCGAACAAAGCAGGATATTAAGAACTTACCGATATCTTTTCGACAGAACTAAAGAATTTAAAAGGCACCCCATTTTGAATTAAAATTAGTTGGGTTTTTCCCTCTGAATAGCTGGGGAGCTTGGGATAATTTCCTTAAATTTGTCTCATTTCATTATGGATAAATTCATTGTTTCAGCACGTAAATACCGCCCTCAGAACTTTAGCACAGTTGTAGGGCAATCTCACATTACAACTACGTTAAAAAATGCGATTAAAAATAATCAACTCGCTCATGCTTTTCTATTTTGCGGGCCACGTGGAGTAGGAAAAACTACTTGTGCCCGGATTTTAGCAAAAACTATTAATTGCGAAAATCGTACTCCGGATGGCGAAGCATGTAATGTTTGTAATTCCTGCGTTTCTTTTAATAATGGCTCTTCATTAAATATTCATGAACTGGATGCTGCCAGTAATAATTCTGTAGATGATATCCGCACTTTGGTAGAGCAGGTGCGCTTTGCACCACAGGCCGGAAAATACAAAGTTTATATTGTAGATGAAGTGCACATGCTGAGTACATCTGCATTCAATGCGTTTTTAAAAACGCTGGAAGAGCCACCTCCATTTGCCATTTTTATTTTGGCCACTACAGAAAAACATAAAATTCTTCCAACAATTTTATCGCGTTGCCAGATATTTGATTTTAAAAGAATAACAAATAAAGATACAGTAGAACATCTCCAGGAGATTTGTGAAAAAGAGAAAATAAAAGCTGATAAAACAGCACTACATATTATTGCTCAAAAAAGCGAAGGTTGCCTTAGAGATGCATTAAGTATTTTGGATAAAATTGTAAGTTTTACCAATGGCGAGCTTACTTATGTCAATACGCTTGAGCATCTCAATATTTTGGATGAAGATTATTATTTCAGGATGATAGATGCCATGCAAAAGCAAAGTGCGGGAGATGCTATTTTATTATATGATGAAATAAACAGAAAAGGTTTTGAGGGAGATCTGGTATTAAATGGATTTGCAGAATTTTTGAGAAATATCCTTGTGAGCAAAGATCCTAAGGTGGTTGTGTTGCTTGAAGTTTCTGAAGGATTTAAAAAGCGCTATTTAGAAACAGCATCAACGATAAATGATTCATGGTTGCTGAGCGCTCTTAATATTTTGAATGAATCTGAAATTAATTACCGGCTTGCAAAAAATAAACGGCTTCATGTAGAACTTACTTTTATAAAACTTTGTTACCTGGGTCAGGCGCTTGACCTGGATAATGATAACGGGCAATTGTCAAAAAAAAAACAGCTTGAAAGTGTAAGACCTGTATCTTTTAAAATACTTTCACCGATTGCCATTAATATAAAAGTGAATCCCACCTCACAGGTAAGTTCCTCGAAAATAAAACAAGTCGCACCCCCTTCCGGTGGAGGGAATATTTTAAAAAATGAGGAAGCAAAATTGATCATTGAGAAGGAAATAATCAGTTCCAAAATGCCCAAAGCGGCTATTGATAAGACTTTTGTGGCACACACCACTCCACAAACTAAATTTTCAAAAATAAGTTCCTTAGAGAAAATAAGAGAAAAAATAGCCAGTGAAAATAATAAGAATAATGATGTAGTAGAACTCAATGAAGAGGAGTTGTATATAGCATGGGGATTGTATATTGAAAAATTGATCAAAAACAATAAGAAGCCGGTTGTATCTAATTTTAAATCAGCCAAACTCAATATTATAGACGAAAATTGTATTGAAATAATTACTGATAATAATCTGCAACAAAAATTTATTGAAGCAGAAAGAGGTGAATTAATTACTCATCTTCAATCGTACTTTAATAATCGCTCTTTAATTTATACATTGAAATTGGATCCCAACCAAAATGAGAATAAACCCAAAGAAGAACATTTATCAACAAAACAACAATATTTAAAAATAATAGAAGAATATCCTTTGGTGAAGCAATTAAAAGATCAACTTGGGATGCAGCTGGATTATTAGGTTGATGCTTAATTTGGTAATTGCTTGTCTGAACGCCATTCAGGCAGGGTTTATTAGTTAATTAGAAATCCAGGTTATTTGTCAGTTCACCGGATAAATTGTTTTATGATTGATGGTTGTTACGGCTGGCCCAAAGGACATCCTGAACGACTGTGATAGTTAATTAGTGAATATTGAATTAGCAATTCAACAATTTAGCAATCTAACAATTCCACTCGCTGGCAGCAAACGCCGCTTGTATCATTAATGCAGGAAACAAATATTCAAAATTTCTTTCTAATTATTTTTTATTTCCTTTGCCCAAAAAATCCTTATAAATTATGTGGCAGCGCCTGGCGAAATTTGTATTAAGAAACCGGATACTTCTTTTGATATTATTATTTGCGGCCACTGCTGTAATGGCTTTTTTTGCAAGTAAAATAAAGCTTAGCTATGAGTTCTCAAAAGCGATTCCTGTTGATAATCCTAAATACCAGGATTATCTTTCTTTCATAGAAAAATTTGGTGACGATGGAAATGTATTGGTAATAGGCTTTCAGACAAAAGATTTCTTTACACTGAAAAATTTTGAGGCTTTCAGCAAATTAAATAATGAGCTGAAAAAAATTCCATACGTAGACGATGTATTAAGCATTTCCAATGCAGTGGATCTTTTGAAAGATACCGCTACTCAAAAACTGGATGCGATTCCTGTTTTTCCTAAAGATATAAAAACACAGGAACAAATTGACAGTAGCAGGCGCATCTTTTTTTCACTTCCTTTTTACAAATCTCTTTTATATAATCCTGTTACGAATGCCTATTTATTGGTAGTTCGTATCAATAAAAACATTCTCAATTCCAAAGGACGTACAAAAGTTATTGATCAGATTATTAATCGAACGAATGAATATACTGCTGCTACTAAAATACCAACTCACATCAGTGGATTGCCATTGATACGCACCCAGGTGGCAGACAGGATTGCCAAAGAAATGAAATGGTTTATTATAGGTTCACTGGCGCTTTCTGCACTGATTTTATTACTCATGTTTCGCTCAGTGAAAACTACACTTTTATCATTGTTGGTAGTTATAGTCGGGGTCATCTGGAGTGTGGGGATCATGCAGCTTTTGGGTTATAAGATCACTTTGCTTACTGCTTTGATTCCTCCGCTGGTCGTGGTTATCGGTATTCCCAATTGTATTTATTTTTTAAATAAATATCATTCTACTTATAGGAAATCCCTGAATAAAGAACAATCACTTATAGACATGGTGAGTAAGATGGGAGTGGTCACTTTGTTTTGTAATATTACTGCAGCGATTGGCCTGGCAGTTTTCGCTTTAACGCAAAGCCCTATCCTGGTTGAGTTTGGAGAAGTAGCCGGTTTGAGTATCATGTTTATTTTTGTGATCTCTTTTATTTTGCTGCCTGGCGTTTTGAGTTACATGGCTGTTCCGGTCCCAAAACAATTAAAATATCTTGATGTAAAATTTTTCACCAATTTATTATTAAGTATTGAGAGTTGGGTGTTTAATCATAAAAGAATCATTTACGCTTGTACTTTAGTAGTAGTTATTTTTTCGGTTTGGGGAATTTTCAGATTAAAAACAGAAGGCTTTATAGTAGATGATTTGCCCAAAACCGATAAAATATATACTGATCTTAAATTTTTTGAAAAGAATTTTAAAGGTGTAATGCCTCTCGAAATAATAATAGATACTAAGAAGAGATATGGCCTCACAGGTGCGCGGGTATTACCTGTACTCATAAAAATGGATTCACTTTCTTCTTATATAAAAAAACAACCGGCAATGAGCCGGCCGCTTTCCATTGCAGAAGGAATTAAATTTGTAAAACAGGGGTTCTATGATGGAGATTCAGCTAATTATGCATTGCCCAACTCTTTTGACATCGCTTTTATCGGGGATTATCTTCGTCCGCAAAATGACAGCAGCAGTAAAAATAATCTTACAAAATTACTCTCCGGTTTTATAGATACAGCTAGAGAGAGCACCCGCATGAGTATAAATATGGCCGACGTGGGAACGATAAAACTTCCAATCATTCTCGACAGCTTACGAAAAGAAACGAACCATCTTTTTGATTCTTCAAAATATAAGATCACCTTCACCGGGTCCACCATTACCTTCCTTGAAGGAAGCGCTTATATTATTAATGGCTTAAAAGAAAGTCTGCTTTGGGCATTTTTCTTTATTGCACTTTGCATGTTGTATTTATTCAAATCTTTGCGCATACTAATTTGTTCATTAATTCCCAATATAATTCCGTTGGTGGTTACTGCCGGAATTATGGGATGGGTAGGCGTAAGACTAAAACCCTCTACAGTATTGGTTTTTAGTCTCGCTTTGGGAATTGCAATAGATGTCACGATTCGTTTTTTAGTAAATTACAAGCAGGAACTTCCATCCAATAATTTTGACATTAAGAAAACAGTTTCTGAAACAATCAAGCACACCGGATTAAGTATTCTTTACACTTCATCAGTATTGATTGCAGGATTTATCATTTTCTGTTTCAGTGGTTTTGGCGGCACACAATCTTTGGGGTGGCTTACTTCTATAACTTTGTTTACAGCCACACTTACCAACCTCGTGCTTCTCCCTGTGTTGTTGTTGGATATTTCGAAAAAGAGAAAGTAAATGTTGGAAGGCATCCATATTTTAAAAAGATTTTTTAATAAAATACAAATCCTTCTTATTTCTTTATTTACTGTCCACAATGTGAAATAAATTGACTCAATCTGCAGGCTAAAAAAAATAAAGTCAGCTTACCATTGTAGAACTTATTCCTCAACCATACTGATTTTAAGCATAAATTATAAGAAAAAGGGCTAATTTAATACTACAATAAAAAAGGGCATAAAATTTCCTATCACTTTATTACTTTAAAAATTTTAATTATGAGGCCAATATGGACTGGTGCGATAGGTTTTGGACTGGTAAACATTCCGGTAAAAATGTATAGCGCAACTGAAACAAGTAATCTTGACCTGGACATGCTTGATAAGAAAGACCATGCCCACATAAAATATATGCGGGTCAATGAAAACACAGGGAAGGAAGTAGATTGGGAGAACATTGTGAAAGGTTATAAATATCATGATGAATACGTAATGCTTGATGAAAAAGATTTTGAAGCGGCAAGCGCTAAAAAAACAAAGACGATTGAAATCTCGGATTTTGTAAAGGAAGAAGAGATCAGTAGCCTGTATTATGAAACACCTTACTACCTCGAACCAGACAAATCGGGAACGCGTCCTTATAAATTGCTGTTAGATGCCTTAAAAAAAACAAAAAAAGTGGGAGTGTCCACTTTTGTAATGCGCAATAAACAAGCGCTCGCTATTCTGCGTCCCGATAAAAATGTAATTGTTTTAAATAAAATAAGATTCGAAGAAGAAATAAGAAACCCGAACGATTTGGAACTTCCCAAAAATACGGAAGTAAAACCCGCAGAATTAAAAATGGCCATTACCTTGATTGACCAGCTTACTGGCAAATTTGATATTTCAAAATACAAAGACACTTATAATGGCGAGCTTTTGAAACTGATAAAAGCAAAGGCAAGTGGCAAAAAAATAAAAACTCCACAAATGAAAGTGGTACACAATAAGACAAAAGACCTGATGGAACAATTAAAAGCAAGCCTGGATGTAAAACGTAAAAAATCTGCATGATATGCCATTGACACTTTACAATAAAAAAAGAAATTTCAAAGAAACCGCTGAGCCCGGTGGCAGCATAAAAAAATCAGCTTCCAAATTAACCTTTGTTGTTCAACGTCACAAGGCATCGCGATTGCATTACGATTTCAGATTAGAACTGGATGGTGTTTTAAAAAGCTGGGCTGTGCCTAAAGGGCCATCCATGAATCCGAAAGATAAAAGACTGGCGATGATGGTGGAAGACCATCCCTATGATTATAAAGATTTCGCAGGAGAGATTCCTGAAGGAAATTATGGCGCAGGCATCGTGGAAATATGGGATAGTGGTGCCTATGCCGATATAGAAAATTCACAAAAAAAGGGGGCTGAAAAGAATCTGAGAGCTGGTTTAAAATCCGGAGATTTTAAATTTCAATTGTTTGGCAAAAAATTAAAAGGTGAATTCGTCCTGGTGAAATTAAAAGGTAAAGAAGATAATAGCTGGCTTCTCATAAAACACCATGATGAATACGCGGTGGATACGGAATATAACAGTGAAGACCACACGCTAAAAAATTCTCCTATCAATAAATGGCTGAAAGAAAATAAAAAGCCTGTTAAAAAAAAAGCCAGGTCAAAAGATTGAAAACAACTGGTATCGTGGATGAGAATAGCACCCAAAAAAAAATAAGCAATTTTATAAAGCCAATGCTTGCCAAAGAAACTGATGAAGCTTTCGATGACCAGAATTGGCTTTTTGAAATAAAGTGGGATGGGTACAGGGCTGTATCAGAAATAAGAAAAAAAATTGTTTTACTGCATTCCCGCAATGGGCTTAATTTTCTGCATAAATACCCCATTGTGGCGGACCAGTTAAAAAATATAAATGCAGACGCAGTCCTGGACGGAGAAATTGTAGTTCTGGATGAAAAGGGAAAGCCTGATTTTCAACTCTTACAGCATTATTCGGAAAACAAGGAAAGGCCAATTCAATATTATGTTTTTGATTTATTAGAATTAAACGGGCATGATACTACTAAACTAAAACTGATTGAAAGGAAAGTATTGTTGAAAAAAATAATTCCGAAGAACGAAGTCATTAAATATTCAGATCATATTTTAGAGAAAGGGAAATCTTTCTTTGCAGTTTCAAAAGAAAAGGATCTGGAAGGAGTCATAGCGAAAAAGATGGATTCAAAATATTACCCGGGAAAAAGATCTTCTGAATGGTTAAAAATAAAAAATCATAAAACGGCGGAAGCAATTATAGCAGGTTATACAGAACCTGAGGGCGCAAGAAAATATTTTGGAGCTTTGGTACTCGCTTCTAAAAAGGAAAATAAATTTACTTATATAGGCCACACGGGTACCGGTTTTAATCATGAATCCCTGAAAGAAATGTATGAGCTGTTACAACCACTGGTGCAAAAAGATTCCCCATTTGATGAAAAAATAAAAACCAATTCTCCGGTAACCTGGGTAAAACCAAATTTACTTTGTGAAATAAAGTTTTCAGAAGTGACCGCAGATGGCAAATTTCGTCACCCGGTTTTTCTGCATCTTAGAGATGATAAAACCATCAACGAATTAAATATGGATAATATTAAAAAACCAAAACCTTCTTCTTCCAGGAAAAGTGGAGGTGGCAAAAAAGAAAAAAGAACCGTTTCGAAAAAGGCAACTGTGAAGGAAAAAGAGTCGTCGAAAGGCGGAGATAAAATCTACCAATTTGGTAAAACAGAGGTAAAGGTTTCCCATATTGATAAAATTTATTTTCCTAAAGAAGGGATTACAAAAGGTGATGTGGTTGACTATTACATTTCTATGGCGGATTATATTCTCCCTTATCTGAAAGGTAGGCCTGAATCCCTTTTGAGGAATCCAAATGGAATTAGTGGACAAAGTTTTTTCCAAAAAGATGCTGCCGAAAATGCACCTTCTTATGTGAAAAATAAAAAAGTTTATTCAGAATCTAATGACAAGGAAATTAATTATATCATTTGCGATAATCTTCCAACACTTGTTTACTTAAATAATTTAGGATGCATAGAAATGAATCCATGGCATTCTACCACGAAATCACTTGATAAACCAGATTACCTGATAATTGATATTGATCCTTCAAAAAAAAATACTTTCGACCAGGTGATCGAAGTAGCGCTTACAGTAAAGAAGATATTGGATAAAGCCGGCGCAGAATCTTTTTGTAAAACATCCGGTGCCACAGGAATGCATATATATGTACCTACAGGAAAAAAATACACTTTTGACCAGGTAAAAGATTTTGCTTACTTGGTTTGTATGATGGCGAATAATGAATTAAAAGATTTCACTACTTTGGAAAGAACTCTTTCCAAACGTAATAGCAAACATATTTATATGGATTATTTGCAAAACAGAACAGTGCAAACAATTGCATCAGTCTATAGCCTGCGTCCAAAGCCGGGAGCGACAGTATCAACGCCACTATTATGGAAAGAAATAAAAAAAGGATTATCACCAAAAGATTTTACCATTCATAATTCTTTAAAACGCACCAAAAAAATGGGTGATATTTTTAAAGGCGTTTTGGGAAAAGGGATTGATTTGAAAAAATGCCTTGAAAGATTACAAAATAGTCAGTAAACTATTTATTTAATAATGAATATATCGCGGTGTCTTCAAATTTTCCTTTAAAGAAAAAATCTTCTTTAAAATAAGCTTCTCTTACAAAACCTGCACTTTCCAAAATTTTTGCTGAGGCCATATTTAGCGGAGTTATGCGACCTTCTATGCTATTTAATTTCAATTCATTAAAACCAAACTTATTTATTTTTAAAATTGCTTCTTTTGTGAGCCCTTTTCTCCAATACTCAGGAAGCAGCATATAACCGATTTCAGCGCGATAATGTTCTTTTATTAATCGCCAAAGTCCGATGGTTCCTATTAAATTTTTGGGTTCATCCTTCAAGGCCATCGCCCAAGTAATTCCGGAATTGCTTTCGAGCGCATCATTTATCAGTTTTATAAGATCTTTTGCTTCATTAATTGAAGTCATTCGATTTTTACCAATATGTTTCATCACATCTTTATCTGCTCTAAGTTTAAAAAGCTGCTCAGTATCCCCATCGTTTATCTTTCTCAAGATAAGCCTCTCAGTTTTAAGTTCAGGAAAAGGGTTGAAGTTTACTTCAAGCATATTTTTATAATCCATTGATAAAAAAATGAAGATAATAATAATATTTTCGGGTTATTCAAATGTGTTCGTGGAAAACAAATATTTAAGATTTCCATTTCTCAGGAAAATTTTTGTAAAGTGGATGGCTTTATTCTAACAACTTTCCAACTCTCCCATTTCCTGCCAAATAAACGGCATTTCCTTTTTTCGCTTTGCGGCAAACATTGAAACTTTCTTTACTTATATTTTTCCAATTCATTCCGTTATCATCTGAAATATCTACTCCATTTAATCCGCAGGTGATCCACGTATTTTTAGATAAATATTCCACGCAACTCCTGTACCCTGTTGGCGGAATTTTTGGTGTAATCCATGTCAAACCTCCGTCCGTGGTAATTACGCAATTTTTATCTGTATCATTTTTTTTCATAAAATCTCCACCGACAACAACCATGGTTTTACTATTTTTTACAGCTATAGAATTAGCGCCTGTACTTTCTTTTCCCTGGAGAATAGGGATATTTATTTTCTTTTCACGGATAAAAATATTAGAACTTAATCCGCCCGAAACAAAAACAGCCTCTGCCTTATTAAGCCTCCTGATATTAGTGCCACTACTCGCAAAACAAGCTTCGCCACTATCAGCAATGGGTTCATTTTGCAGAGGAATGCCGCGCCATGTTTTTCCTCCATCAAAAGTTCTTCCAATAAAAAAACGATTATTGATAGGATCACCGATCACGATTCCACTTTGGATATTCCAGAATTCCATGGCGTCTAAAAACATTCCTTTTGTTTTATTTTCAAATACAACACTCCAGTTTTCACCTCCATCTTTTGTTCTTAAAATATATGCCGGCTCATCAACTCCCATGATAACCGCAGTTTTTTTATCAAATGCTTCGATATCTCTGAAGTCAGTCTTTTCAAAGCCTTTTACAATCATCCATTTCCAGGTCTTGCCCCCATCAAAACTTTTTCCTACAGTTCCATTGCTGCCGCTTACCCAAAGAATATTATTATCTACTACACTCAATCCACGTATTGAAGATTGAATACTGTCAGTAAGATTTTGAATCTTTTGGGCAGTGATATTTTGCCCAAAAAATAAAAAGGGAATGACATAAAATAACTTTTTCATAGACAAATTTATTTGAAATGAATATATCTCAATTCAAATATAAATTACATTAGGTAGTACACAAATAAAAATAGTATTTAAAATTAAAAACTCCAAAGGGAGAAATCAGAAAAACAGGGAAGCTATTTTCTAACAAAAATCCAGTGAAGAGGATTTTTTTTTCACACTCAGGAGTCTTCTCTAAAGAGTCATATTGAAGTTGGAGTCCTTTGGGAAATAGGTACAGCAAACGAACAAATAATAAAGATTCGGTAATTATGTGATTTGATTTTATCAAAATTCTAAAATCACAAAAAAATAATGACAATAAAATAACCAGAATTAAATAGACAGGATCCTTCTAAGCAGATTTCTCTTTTTTGGTTGTGAGTCGTAATTGTTATTATCAACCCCATTATCCTCCTTCTTTGCTACAAACTGAGTTATACCGAATTGCAATACAGTTCCCAAAGCTTTTTTAACAAGACCGGCAGATTTTCCAACTATCATTTTCCTGGAGAAATATCCGGCTCCCAAGCCGAGAGCAATTTTTAGAAGATTATTCTTCAGGGGAACAGATTCCTGAACTTCATGCAAGGTGTTTTTTAATATATTGGCGGGTTTCAAATTTTCAAGAAGTTCATGAAAATGATCTTTCAGGTCTTCTTCCATCAGCATCTTTTTTCTTTCCAGTTTTTTGATAGCAGTGTTGAGATCGGAAGTATTAGCAATAGATTCCAGTATTTCTTCCTTTGTATCTGCATTACTCATTTAGGTATAAATTTATTTTCCTCAATTATCAAATAATTCCTTTATCAGCAAGTCACTTACCGTTGTTTTTACTGATTTATTTCTACGGGAATACAATACAAGCCCGATGATAATAAAAACACCTGCCATCACAAAAAATCCATAATACATTTTGCCGAGCCACGATCCTATTAGTAATGCAAATCCTATACTGGCTAACATTACTATCAGGAACAAAAGCGCAGAAAAAATAATTGTAACAGCAAAAGTGGAAAAGAAACCAGATGCTTTTTTGATGCCTTTCAATTTATACAATTCAGCAGTGGTTTCAATGTATTCTTTCAACTTATTAAATAATTCTTCCACATCGGTTGTTTTGCTTTCCATTTTTCATAATATTTATCATTTATCACCGGGCAAGTTTGTATTTCTATCAGGCTAAAAATAAACAAATCTTATGAGGTAATAGGTTTTGGGTTTCTGACATCATTCTTCATTTCATTTGCTTTTTCCCTTGCCTGGCTTACCATGTCTTTGCCCATATCCTTTCCTTCCGAAACAAGTTGGGATAATTTTTCTTTTGCAGCATCATATTTATCAGAAATGGTTTCGGCAAATTCATTGTATTTACTTTTTACATTACCTGCCATATCTGATCCTTTTTCGGCTATTTTTCTTCTTGTCTCGGTTCCTTTATCCGGAGCGAATAAAATACCTAAAACGACACCTGCTGCGGCACCTGCCAATACGCTTGCTAATACTTTTCCTGAACTCATAATTTTAATTTTTTAATTTTTAAAAATAATTGATGTTAAACACAATGAATAAAGATAAAATACATTGCCAATAATATATAATATAAAAGAAAATCCTGTAACGCTTTACCATACCTCGTTTTATCAATTACGTACATTTACTACGGAATAATTTACGAAAATAATGAGGAAGAATTTACCCAAAATGAGGAAGAATTTTATATGAAATTTGGGATGTTTTTCACCCCACAGACACCATGAGATTCTTTACCGTCCTTTCAATGTTTAATATTTTGGCATAATATTTAGCTATAAAAATCTATCTATCTGCCTTTTCACCGGTTCATAAAATCCATTTTTAAAATAATGAAGAACACTAAAAATAAATCAGATAAAAATAAAAAAAGATCCTCTCTTTCTCATTTTTTCAACCGATTTTCCATGGCTATTACAAAAGCTACAGGAAGCGTTTATGCATTTATTGCCGCAATCCTAATTGTAGTTATCTGGGCGGTTACAGGGCCTGTCTTTAAATTTTCTGATACCTGGCAATTAGTAATTAATACGGGTACCACCATTGTAACTTTTTTAATGGTCTTTATCATTCAACACGCCCAAAATAAAGATACCATTGCAGTCCAGCTCAAACTGGATGAACTTTTGGCTGCCAGCCATTCGAGTAATAAAATGATAGGTGTGGAAGATCTATCCGATGAAGAACTTGCAGAAATGAAAAAGTTTTTTGTTCATTTAACCTCTATTTCCAGGAAAGAAAAAGAAAATACAATACATACCATTGATGAAGAAAAAGTAAGCAGGCAAAATGAACAAATAAAAAAAGTAAAAACTCAAAATAAAAAAAACAATATTTAAAATAAACTCAATTTATGAATCAATTAAAATTAAAAACACTCCTGCCATTAGCAATCATAATAACTTTTTATCTGAGCAGTTGCCGTGCAATAGGCGGAATTTTTAAAGCTGGAATTTGGGTAGGAATTATTGGAGTTGTAATTATCATCGCAATTATACTTTGGATTGTCTCTAAAATGAAAAAATAGGTTAAAATAGAAAAATTCTACTCAATAGTTCATTAACATAAGTACTTTTATTAATCTTTTATTTAAGGGAGTTTAGAAAATATTTGTCTTAATCAGACTTATAAATTCTATAACAGACACTCAAATAATGACTTGTTTTTTGAATAGAAGGTAACCCAAAGAATTAATGATAAAAAAATTTATAAATAAAATATCCAATAGAACAAGAATTGGGTTTTTTGCTGCACTCTTTCTCCTATTCCTTTCTTATATCCTTATGTATATTTCAACGCGCAAAGTGGATACCCAGGATTTCTGGATCAATCATACTAACGAGGTAATACATGGTCTTGATAATATCAATGGATTTATTAATGAAGCAGAGTCTGCTTCGCGGGGATATCTGCTTACTAATGATAAAAAAATTTTAGACGATTACGACAAAAGTATCCGGAATACAGATAGCTCATTTGACAGGGTGCGATTATTAACCAGGGATAATATGGTACAGCAAAAAAACCTGGATACCTTACATTATTTAATAGACCAATATTTTTTATCGATAGAAAATGTGATATCTCAATTTGCACATGCCAATAAAGCATCCCTTACTTTTTCTGATGGCAATGAAGCTAAGCTCCCGAATAATAATAATATCGTAATCCAAATTAACAAAATGAAACGACTGGAAAATTCTCTTTCGATTCAAAGGTCTCAGAGCGTTTTTGAATATTCAGGATTGATTCAGATATTAAATATAGTTTCAATTATTATTGCCGCTTTACTTACCTTTTATTCTCTCATCGTGTATAATAAAGAAAATAAAGATAAACGCATAGCTTCAAAAAAAGCTGATGAATATAGGAAACAATTACAAAATCGAGTACAACAACTTGCAGAGTTAAATACGGAATTAATAGAATTAAGAAGCCAGGAAAAATACGCGGTAACCGGAAGAATAGCACGTGTGATAGCTCATGAAGTAAGAAATCCTTTAACCAATATCAACCTTGCTACAGAACAATTGCATTCGGAAATAGAAAACAATCAAAATGCGGATTTGCTATTTACTATGATTGCGCGTAATTCTGAAAGGATCAATCAATTGGTAACTGATCTTCTCTCTACTACAAGAGTAACAGAACTTAGCTTTTCAAAGGAATCTATTAATGATGTTTTAGATGCAAGTCTTCAATTAGCATTAGACAGAATAGACCTGAATCAAATACAGGTCATTAAGAAATATGATGATGAAATTTGTCCTATTTCGGTAGATGTAGAAAAAATAAAAATCGCCTTTCTGAATATTATTGTAAATGCTATAGAAGCCATGAATAAAAATGGGGTGCTGGAAATTATCACTTTTAAAAAAGACAAAAGGTGTATTGTAAAAATTTCAGATAATGGAAAAGGGATGTCAAAAGAAGAATTAAGCAGGTTATTTGAGCCTTATTTTACTACAAAAGAAAAAGGAAACGGGCTTGGCCTTGCAAATACTCAAAATATAATTCTGGGTCACAAAGGAAGTATCTCTGCCGTAAGCGACCCTGATAAAGGGACCATCTTTACAGTAACTTTTATCATTCCCTGAAGAATTTCCTTTTTCAATCTGGTTTCTTTTTTCGGATCTTCAATTTTGAAAGTTGTTGCAATTTTTTGTAAAGCTTTGTCTTTCCCGAATACGTGGTATCATCGCCCATCAAAATTCCCCATGGCTTGAGACTGTCTATATGATCGCAAATTATTTTAATAAATGCGATAGCAGGTACTGATAAAAATAATCCTGATATGCCTGTTAGCGCTCCTCCTATCACAATTCCCAATATTGAAATAAGAGCGTTTATGCGTAACCGTGATGCCACTATGCGTGGAACTAAAAAATTAGTATCTATTATATGAATTCCATAGAAGATAACTATAATCCACACAATGTCACTGGTATTGTAAGAAGTGGTTAAAGTTACCAATACAGTAAACAAGGTTGCAGTAAACATTCCTATGTAAGGAATAATATTTAATACCGCAGAAAGAACTCCAAAAAAAATGGCATACTTTATACCAAGAATCACAAGTCCGATAGAGTTGGCAGATGCTATAATTGCCATTTCTATAAGCAAACCCACCATATAGCTGTGGATCATTATTTTAGATTTATTGATGACACTTTGCACATGCGCATTATACTCTTTCTTAAAAACACTGAATAAAAAATTCCTTATATGGAGACGATAATAGAGAAGCAAAAATGTATAAATGGGCATTAAGAACAAAACAAGAAGGGTATCAGTAATAGAAAAAAATGTAGTTTTAATATACCCCGTTCCGCTTGCTTTTAATTTATCTGCCTGTTCTGCTATGTATTGGTTTTGCTCTGTAAATGAAATGTTGAATTTAGTTTTAATCCATTTTTGTATGTCAATTATATGATCATTTAAATGTTGTTTTATAGAAGGCACATCCTGTACAAACCCTGCAATCTGGCTACTCAGAAAATAAATGATTCCACCAATAAATCCTCCGGCAAGTAAGATAGCGATGCCTATAGAAAGTACTCTGCTTATTTTTTGGGATTCAAGAAAACTTACTATTGGTAAAAGAAGCACAGTGAGTAAAATTGCAAAAGCAAATGGTATAAGAATGCCCTGCGCAACATTGATAAAAAAACAAATAAAAAATATTACCAGGAACTGGAATCCAAGTTTTACGTAGAGTGGGGATTGATTATTAATTATCATTCTGTAGAGTTAAACAAGCCAAAAAACCTCATACTTACAAAATATGAGGTTTGAAGATTACCAGGGAAATAAATTACAAGCTTTGAATCCAATGAATCACATCATCTTTTGTTTTTCCGAGCTTTTGTTGAAGCCTGCCTACAAATTCATCATCTTTTCCATCTTCTCTTTTCAGGTCATCGTCAGTAAGATCGGCGTACGCCTGTTTCATTTTCCCTTTTACTTCGTTCCAGTTTCCTTTAAGTTTTAATTTCCAATCTTCCATGATAAAAAAATTAAGTGGTTAATAAAAATGATTCGTTGATGCATCAGCTTGCTCTTCTTATTACACCAAGAATAATAGCAATTATTGCAATTACTAATAGAATATGGATGAGACCTCCTGTATAATATCCTCCCAGGAAGGAGATGGCCCATATTATTACCAGAATTACTGCGATTACGTACAATAAATTTCCCATTGTTTATTTGATTTAAGGTTAAGAAAATATATTTAAAAAAAAATCCGATTTACAATAAACTGACAAAAAACAAGGAATTCTATTTTCCTTATTTATCATGCCCTCCTGATCACTCCCAAAATAATAGATATTACAGCTAATATTAAAAGAATATGAATCAATCCGCCGGCCACATGATAAATTAAAAAGGATACGACCCAAATAATTATCAGGATTACTGCAACGATGTAAAAAAGGCTTCTCATTTTTTTTATTTTAAAATTGAAATTTGATAAGAACTTACTAATCTTAGTACACAAAACTTTGCCAAAATATTTTTTCTATTAAAAAAGCCTATTCCATTATTGATATTAAATAAGAAAACCTCTTGTAAATAGCTGTGTTCAATCAATTTGGGGAAATGTCTCTACAAAATGAGCAAAAGTCTCTTGTAATTTTTTTAAATCAGAATTTATATTTTTTACTTCATTCTAAAAATGAATTGATAAAATTCAATAGTTCTTAAGACCGTTGTTTGAAATAATGTACTTATCTTTTTTAGAAAACCATTTAAAAAACCTTTAAAAAAATTTCGGCTAAATTTTAGTATTTTACACAATCCCAACGATTTTCAAGATGAGCATTAAAAAAGTTTTCGGATCCGTATTTTTTTATATTAAACAGGTTTTTAAAGAATTTTCTGCGGATAATATTTTAAAATACAGTGCCTCACTTGCATATTATACTGTTTTTTCTATTGCACCTTTATTGGTAATAGTAAGTGCATTGCTGGGATTTTTTTTTGGCAAAGAAGCTATGCAGGGACAGATTTATCAGCAATTAAATCACCTGGTAGGGGGCCTTGCTGCAATGCAAATACAAGACACCATAAAAAATATTCACCTCAATGCCAACAATTATTTTGCAAGTGTAGTTAGCGTGATAATATTATTCATTGGCGCCACCAGTATTTTTGGAGAGATACAGGATTCATTAAATAAAATCTGGGGACTTCGTATAAAAACAAAAAGAGTATGGTGGAAATTAATCCTTACAAGACTTTTATCATTTTCACTGATACTGAGTATCGGCGTTATAATGATTGTATCCCTGCTACTGAATGCATTGGTAAATTCATTTGGTAAATTAATATCAAATTATCTTGAAAACTACAGTGCTTATTTTATACAAATCACTGAAGCGGTGCTATCTTTTTTCATTGCCGGATTTTTATTCTCCCTGATTTTTAAAATTTTACCCGATGCAAAGATAAGATGGAAAGATGTGCTGTTAGGTGGTTTCGTTACGGCAGTTTTTTTCACTATAGGTAAATTAGGAATTGGTTTTTACCTCGGAAAAAGCAATTTATCTTCTTTATATGGCGCCGCCGGATCTATTATTATTTTTATGGTATGGGTTTACTACAGTTCCATAATTCTATACCTTGGAGCAGAATTCACCAAGGTACAGGCAAAACTATATGGCGGAAATATAATTCCCAATGAATATGCAGAATGGGTAAAATTGGAAGAAAAAACAATTTCGTCTCCCGAATTGAAAAACAAAGATTTACATTAACTTTGAAAAACCTAATGCTTATTACATACGACTATGAATAAAAGAATCCTTATTATTGATGATGATTTTGATATGTGCGCTTTATTAAGCCGTTTTCTTGATAAAAAAGGATACGCAACTGAGGTAGCGCATAACGGAGCAAAAGGAATAGCCAAATTTAATGAATTCCATTTTGATATTGTGCTTTGCGATTTCAGGCTTGGAGATAAAGATGGAAAAGATGTATTATTGAAAATTAAAGAAGCCAAACCTAAAACCATCGTAATCATTATCACTGGATATTCCGACATAAAAACCGCTGTTGATGTTATTAAACTTGGTGCTTTTGATTACATCACCAAACCACTAATTCCTGATGAAGTAGTGAATGTAATTGAAAAAGGATTGGCTAATTCAAACTCGGAAACTATTGCTGCACCTCCTAAAAGTTCAACAAATCCTGCTAAAAAAAGACCATATCAACTTTCATTAAACAATGAATTCCTAATAGGTCAGGATGGAGAAACAGCAAGGATTTACAGGCAAATAGAAATAGTAGCCCCTACCAATTACAGCGTTATATTGTATGGAGAAAGTGGAACAGGAAAAGAAGTAATTGCTAAAACGATTCATGAGGCAAGTAACCGTAAAGGAAGGCCATTCATAGCTATGGATTGTGGTACGCTGTCCAAAGAATTATCAGGAAGCGAACTGTTTGGCCATGTAAAAGGAGCTTTTACCGGAGCTGTTACTGATAAAGAAGGCCATTTTGAATTGGCCAACGGAGGCACCTTATTTTTAGATGAAGTTTCTAATCTGCCCAAAGACGTACAAGCTTCTTTATTACGAGTAATTCAGGAAAGGAAATTTAAAAGAGTAGGCGGAACTAAAGAAATGGAAGTAGATGTAAGAATTATTGTTGCATCTAACGAGAACCTAAGAGAATCCTACCAACGAGGAAAATTCAGGGAAGACCTTTACCATAGATTTAATGAATTCTCTATCAATCTTCCTGCATTAAGAAACAGAAAAGAGGATATTCCTCTTTTTGCTCAATTTTTTCTGGACAAAACCAATGAAGAATTACAAAAAAATATAGATGGATATGAAGAAGATGTAGAAGAAATGTTTTTGAATTATTCCTGGCCAGGAAATTTGAGAGAATTCAGGAATGTAGTCAGACGTGCGGTTTTACTTACTCCTTCAGGAAAAATAAATTCAAAAGTATTACCCTGGGAAATTACTCAATCGTTATTAAAGAATGAAGGTGCTTCCAATGGAAATGCGCCTGCTTCTAACCTATCAACCTACAAAGACGTTGACCTCAAAGACGCTGCAGCGAAAGCTGAATATGAAACAATAATGAATGTTTTAAAAGAAGTCAATTATAATAAAACCAAGGCTGCTGAGATTTTAAAAATTGACCGTAAAACGCTTTATAATAAAATTAAAATTTTTGAAGCGTTGTAATATAAATATGCTGAAATTGAAATCAGGAATCCTCAATGACTATCCGCTATTTGGTGCAAGCTAATATTTTTAGTATCTTTACTACTAAAATTAGCGGAATGAATATTAAAAACTTTTTTTACCAATTTGCA
>Ga0208357_1000168_pt1 | contig 52009 bp, 52 predicted proteins | sample NGESurdeep092012_6_FD_184487 | JGI IMG/M metagenome (GOLD analysis project Ga0208357, IMG submission 184487) | Arctic peat soil microbial communities from Barrow, Alaska - NGEE Surface sample F52-2 deep-092012 (SPAdes) | ecosystem: Environmental > Terrestrial > Soil > Wetlands > Peat ...
GCCGCCCCCGCAGCAGACGGATCGCTTGCCATGCGATAATCGCACATCCCAGAACGCGCAGAACGCTTCGAACGTTGCGCGGAATGGCGCGCGATACGACCATCGACAGTGCCGAACCCACGACGGGATACCGTTGAAGCAGTTTAAGCATCATCGGCCACGCGCCGGCACGCGCAAATTGCCCAACCAAGCTCCGCAAGACCGCCGGCATGGCAAATCCTCGTTGCAGATCCTGCGTCGCGCGTGCGAATTCGAGGCGCTCGAGAGCGGCCCGCAGAACGAGCGCATCTTTTCGCAACTGGACATCGGTTTTGGGGGTGTTCACGGCCCGCTTTGCCCCGAAGACGAAACTTCATGCGTGGACGATGCCGCTTCGGTTCGCAACGCGTTCCTGTCCTTTTCGAGTTCGGCCAGGGTCGCGGAAAAAATCGGCGGCCGCAACAGGAACAGGCGTCGCAACTGCCAGGCAAGAACGGCAGCAATCGCGGCATAAAGGACAGCGATGATCGCCATGCCGCCGACCCGATTGTCCGGCGCCAACCAAAACACCACCATGAGCGTAAACACGAGGAGCGCCAGGGCGGCGAACAACACCAGGCCGAGCGCCAGGACCAAGGCGCCGACGAGCCGCTGAATTTCCTCTTCCAGTTCAACGCCCGCCAGAGACAGGCGCGTATGGAGGATGGCCAGCGTGGTCACGCCTAAGCGCCGCACCGAACCGAAGACCGTGTGAAGAGGCGCCTGACCGGAATCATTCATCGCGTTGTACCGATGCGCACCCATAGTACGGGCGAGAAGGGATATCAGCCTTAACGGCGATTGACGAGCAAGCCGAGCAAGAATCCGGCGCCGGCTGCAATACCGACTGCGCGCCAGGGATTCTCGTGGACGAAATCGTCGGTGACGCGAACGGCCGCTTTCCCATGCTCGAGCACGGCATCCTGCATGTCCGCGAGTGTCTCCGATGCACGTTTCAAACTGGTTGCCGCGCGCTCGCGCAATTCCGCGGCCTTTTCGCCGGTGGAAGCGGCCGCGGCACGGAGCAGATCCTCGGCATCGGCCAAGACCACCCGCAAATCGGTCACGAGCTTATCCTTGTTGACGTTTTCCATAACTTTTTCCTCTTCAATGGGCATTGTTCGGCCAGCCCGGAAATGACCCCGAATACTTCAGTGTAATGCAATTGCGGGCGGCACTTCCCGCTAGCCGTGTTCGTAGACCCATTGCAAAAATGCGTCCTGCACCGATTGCGCCAAAGGCGCGTTGGGGTGGTTGATGAAAGACACGATGGCATATCGCGTGCCTGAGGCGGCCAGAACATAGCCCGCCAGGGCATGGGTATCGACGAGGGTCCCCGTCTTGATGTGCCCCCGGCCGGCCTCGGGGGTATCCGATAGGCGCCGGCGCATGGTCCCATCAAATCCCACGAGGGGCAGCGAAGCGACGAATTCGGGCATCACCGGCGATTGGAAAGCATCGATCAAGAGCCGTCCCATGCTAAAGGCGCTGATTCGTGCCACCCGTGAGAGCCCCGAACCATTGTCCATCACCAGTTCGGGCATCGGCAGACCACGCCCCGCCAGAAAATCCATGACCACGCGCTGCGAACGTTCGGCGCTCGCCGGCAGATGAGGGGTTTCGGCGGACAAGTCCAAAAATAGCTCCTTGGCCATTACGTTGTTACTGTACTTATTGATGTCGCGCACGATTTCGCCCAGGCTTGGCGACTCCTGCTCAAACACGGGCCAAGCTTCGGGGGCGATGGGCCCGTCGCGCACCTGGCCGTCGAGGCTCCCTCCGAGTTCCTTCCAAAAGGCCTTGAACAATGCAGCAGAATAATGAGCATGCGAGTACACACTCACCGCCAGATGTTTCTCGCCGCAAGAGCCCGGATAGCCCCCGACGAACGCGATCGCGTCCGGATTCGAAAAATCTGGATTGAGTCGCGCCTGCCAGTCACCGCACGGCCCGTCGACGTAGCGCACCGCGCCCAGCGTTTGTGCCGCCAAACTGGGGACCGCAACCACGCGTACCGAGCGCGTCAGCTCGTCGGGAATGAAATAGAGCGTGATCGCCTTGAAATTGACGAGAAACGCGTCCGGCCCCACGTTGTAGGGCCGATACGGTTCGCCGTCGAATTGCGCCGCATCGAAATCCGATGCCTGAAAAAGACTCCGGTCAATGACGACGTCGCCCGCGATCTCGCGAATGCCACGCGCACGGACCTGACCGAGCATGAGCCAGAAGTCCTGCAACACCAGGTCGGGATCCCCCACACCTTTGATATAGAGGTTCCCGTTCAGTACGTCGCCGCTTAGGGTGCCCCCGGCTGAGATTGGGGTCTTCCAGGTATAGGACGGCCCGAGCAATTGGAGCGCGGCGTACGTCGTCACCAACTTCATCGTCGAGGCCGGATTCATGGGTCGATCCGCATTCGACAGAAGAATCGGGGCTGGTCCCGCCACGGGCGCTGCAAAAAAACTCGCCGCCGCCGGTGGAATTTTCGCTCGGGCAAGCGCCCGCGCGATGGCATCCGGCAGTACTTCTTGGGCATGCAGGCCAAGGCTGATCAAGGCCGCCATCGCACCCAGGGTCCACGCCCCGCGCAGGACGCAAAGGCGGGGGCACATGCCGGGCGGTGCCGCCAGCTGCCCGAACGTCAACGGCGTGCGGGCGTCGGGTTTTGCAGCGCCCGGCAGTCGTAAACCTTTACCGGCCGCTCGCAATGCCAACGGGCCATTAGCCCTTCTTGACGTACGCCGAACACCAGCCCTTTGCGGAGACCAGCTTGCCGGCGTAGATCGGACAAGGCCCCGTCGCGTCACCGGCCTTGCCTTGATAGAGTTGGCAATTGCTGCACGTCTCACCGGCGGCATATTTCGAAAATTTTGCCTTGTCGACCTTGGTGGCATCGTCCTTGTAGCCCAAGGATTGGGCCGTCGGATCGCTCTCACTCAGGCGTGCCGGGGCCTGGGCGAAGGCCGCAGGGGCCAGACCCACTGCCGCTGCCAGGCCGGTGCTCGAAAGAATAAAGGTACGGCGCGAATGCTTCATGCTCTAGCTCCAATCAAAAAAATAAGTGAAGGCCTTGGAGCCCGTGGGCAACACCAAGGCCGGTATCGATTCGCGCGAACGACCGGGGCACTGTGCGATGACGGCATGCAAGCGGTTACTTCGCGTGCAGTTTGCCCCAAGCGCCGACTCCGCACTTCATGCCGCTGAAGACTGTACGCGCGGACTCAACAAATGCACCAGTTCGACCACCGATTCGGCATGTAGTTTGTCCATAATCCGGGCCCGATGGTTCTCGATCGTGCGAATACTCAGGCCGAACTCATCCGCAATTTCTCGACTCGATTTGCCGGCGACGACACGCACGGCAACTTCCCGTTCCTTTTGGGTCAGGAGCGCGAAACGCGCATCGATCGTGCGTTGCTCCAGCGTCGATTGATGAAACGCCCGTGAGCGCTCGAGCGCGGTATGAATTTTTTCGGCGAGCGCGGCCGGCTGGAAAGGCTTCTGGATATAGTCCAGCGCACCAGCCCGCATCGCCTCCACCGCAGTGTCCACGTCACCATATCCGGTGACAAATAGCATCGGCATCACGCAACCTTGCTCACGCAGATGGCGCTGAACCGCAAGCCCGTCCATCTCCGGCATCCGAATGTCGATCACCAGGCATTCGATTGGCGCGGCACGGTAGGTCGCGAGAAAATCCGCCGCGCGTGCATAAGCTTTCGGTATCGCTCGCAACGAGCGTGCCAATTCGCACACAAGATCCCGGATCGATTCATCGTCGTCAAGAACGTGAACGACCGGGGGCACCGGAATCGCATAAGAAGTGCTGGGCATTCTTTGTCTATTCGTGGTGTTGTTGCGTCGTGCCGGAAATTACGGGGTCACCCCCGGAATGCATCTCTTTGCCGGCCCCCGCCCAGCGCCACGCGCCGGTCCGTTGCACACTTTGTAAAACTGCGCGCCGAACCGACACATCCGGGTGCTCGTGTTTAGATGATACAGAAATTCCGGTCTCATTATCGCTGAACTCTATTTCTCGCCATCCGCCCGCTCAAACGTTCCCAAAATCTCTCCCGGTCCCGCGTTCACCGCGTGCGGCTCGACAGTCCTGGCGGCTCGGGTGGGGCAAGCCAGCACAACTTTAGGCGGCTGGATTAATACGGTGCACTTCCGCACCCAGTTCGTCAAGCAACGCTTCGATTCGCCTCAATTCGTCGACGCCAAGAACGCGGTCCGCCGGTATGCGTTCGGGATCGAGCAGCGGCTCCAATCGTCGTGCAACAGCGCTCAGTTCTTCGAAACCGAAGGTCGCGCCGGACCCCGACAAGCTATGAACCTCGTGAAACAAGACGTTCCGCGCGTTACCGCCCGCATCCGCGCCACTCTGTACCTTGTACCAGGCCTCGCCCATCGCACGCTTTCGTTCCACCAGCCGGGCAACGAAACGTTGCAACAGGGCCTGCCATTTTTCATCGAACTCCAGGGAATCATTCAAGGTGCGCGCCCCGGTTTGATCAGCTCACACGAAAAACGCGCCCAGATGGCGCGCAACGAATCGGGCAGGGTCATCGGATCGAAGGGCTTGGCGACCACATCGGTCACGCCCAACGCGAGAAACTCCGCAACTTCATTCGGCTGAACCTTGGCCGTGACAAACACGACCGGTACGTGGACGAGGCGGGAGGAGGAAGCGCGCAGCGCGGAAAGCGTCGCCGGACCGTCCATCTCCGGCATCATGACGTCCAGCACGATCAATTGAGGATCGTAGGCGTCGGCACGCTCGATCGCTTCGGCACCGGAGGCACAACAACAAACATTCAGTCCACCGACAACCTCGAGCGACATCCGGGCAACCTCCCGGATGTCGGGATCGTCTTCGACGTAGAGCACACGTTCAAGTTTCATGAAGTTTCAATCGCCCGATTGACCGGTCGCCAGCGACCGATCAAGCGTCTGATCGTATCGAGAAGTTCCTGGTTTGACGTTCGTGATTTCACCAACGCCGCTGCCACCTGTTGCACCGTCTCGTGCGAGAGATCGTGCGCGGAGAATACCAGTACCGGCGTGTGCGCGTTCGGACCCTCCATACGCTGCAGCAACTCCAAGCCTGATGCATCGGGCAAGCCGACATCGAGCACGACCAGATCGAAGGTCGTGGTTTTAAGAAGGTGCGTCGCCTGGGCCACGTTTGCAGCCGCGCTGACCTTGACATCCACCCCGACCAGCGTATGCAGCACAGCGCGCACGTCCGGGTCGTCCTCAACGTGCAAGAGATGCACGCTTTGTGCATCCCCTACAGCGCGCCGCACCTCCTCGACTAAGCGCTCGCGATCGATCGGCTTGTCGAGCCACGCGACGACCGGATGACCGCCGGCGATTTCGTACTCCCCCGCGTCGCGGCGCCCCGATACCACGATGACCGGGGGTACCGCGCGCGGCCCTGACCAATCGAGCTCCCGCAGAAACGCGATCCCATCCTGGCCGGGTAACGCAATGTCTAACGTCATCACCGCATAGTCATGTTCGGCCAGGGCTTGGCGGGCTTGCTCTGCACTATAGACAATATCGGTCTGGTAATTCGATTCGCGCAACATCACCGCTAACAAGTGCGCCACATCCGCGTCATCCTCGCAGACCAGAATGCGCGGCGCGCCGGAGTCGGGCAGCCGCTCGTGCGGTACCGGCGTATGCCACACCGGCATCTCGAACCAGAACGAACTCCCTCCGCCTTCCACCGAACCGTATCCGACAAACCCGTCGTGACGCTCGACGATGGCACGGCAAATCGACAGCCCCAACCCGGTACCGCCCTTTTGCCGCGCATCGGAGGTATCGGCCTGCGAGAATCGCTCGAACATCCGCGCACGGAAGTCTTCAGGAATACCGAGCCCGTGATCGGTCACCGAAATCCGCACGCGGGTGCCGCTCAGCTCGGCGGCCACCTCGACCTGACTTCGCGCGGGCGAAAACTTGGCCGCATTGGACAAGAGATTGTTCATGACCTGCATCAATCGATCGAAGTCGCCGTAGACGCGCAATTCAGGATCGATCGGGGAAGTCGCAAACTCGACTTGATATTGCTGTCCGTAACCGCGATTGGCATCGAGCGCCTGCAAAACAAGGTTTGCGACCTCGAGCGGTCGCATGTCAAAGCGCATTTTGCCCGATTCGATCTTCTCCATATCCAGCATGTCGTTGATGAGGCGGACCAGGCGCTCGCTGTTATGGTGCGCAATCTCGACCATGCCGCGTACACGCTCAGGCAATTCCCCGGCCGCGCCACCCACCAAGAGCCCCAACGATCCCCGGATGCTGGTCAAGGGCGTACGCAACTCATGCCCGATGATTGAAATGAAATCGCTTTTCATGCGATCGATCCGGCGCCGCTCCGTCAGGTCGCGCACGATCGCGATGAAGAGACCCGGGTCGTCCGCGTCGCCACGCACCAATTGCAGAAACACTTCCGTCGGCACCTCCGTGCCGTCCCGGCTGCGTTGCGCCGCTTCGTACGAAAGCCAGGGTCTGGCCCCCGACGAAAGCTGTGCAATATGCGAACGAAAAACATGCTCCGACATGGCCGGAGTCAAATCGCTGGCGCGCAAGCGCAACAACTCCTCACGGGAGTATCCGAGCGCCTCCTCGGCACCCCGGTTGGCGTACACAAATGTCAGACTGACGGGGTCGAACATGAAGATCATGTCGAGCGTGTTATCGAGCATGGTCTTAAAACGCTTGATCTCCTCGTTACGCCGCTTGGTCTCGGTGATGTCGCGCACAATGCCGGTGTAGAGGCGTTCGCCGTCGATCCAGATTTCGGTGATGGCCAGATCAAGGGAGAAACGCGAGCCGTCCGAACGCGCCCCAATCAATTCGCGCCGCCGTCCGATCACGCGGCTTTCACCCGTCGTCTGGTGGCGGTCAAGGAAGCCGTCGTGATTCGAGCGCGCCGGCTCGGGCATGAGCATGCTGACATTGCGCCCCACGACTTCATCGGCGGGATACCGGAAGATCGCTTCCGCCGATGGATTGAGCGACGTGACGATACCGTGACTGTCAATCGTGATGATGCCATCGGGGACATTGTCCAGAACCGCACGGACCCTCGCCTCTGACGCAGTCAGCCGCTTTTCCACGAGGCGCCGTTGATCCACCTCGGCTTCCAAAGTACGATGAACCGCATCCTGGTTCGATGCGGCGTTGACCAGTGAAGCCCCGGTGAGCAACGCCAACAGCGCCGTGACCCCTCCGAGAATGCTCAGCACCCCCCCCGTTTGATGTTGCAAGGCAGCGAGCGAAGCCTGGCGCTGGCTGAGCAGTTTTTCCTCGTTTTGTTCCATCACCGCGATCCGCTGCTGCAACTGGGCGCGCAACGCGTTACCCGCTTCACCCAAGCGTTCGATTTCGGCTTTCTCAGGTCGGCGAGCGCCCGCTGGCAGGCTGCAGAGCGCCTTTAGGGGAACCAGTGTCTGTGCCGTCCACTGCGTCCAAGCGGCGTCGATCTGGGCCAGATTCTGCTGCTGCGCGTCGTTGTCTTGCGTTAGCTTGACCAACGAACGGTAGTGACTTTCATAGGCGCCGTCCGATACGGTATTGGCCATGAACAGTGTGCTTCCGGTGGTGGCGCAATACCCGAGGCCACGGTCCGAATTTAACGATGCATCGAGATCGTGCAACGCGGCAAGCACTTTATACGTGTGGACGTCCCAGCCCTGTGCCTCGATCAAGTTGGTATAGTGAATGCTGGCTACACCGATGAGCGCCGCCAGACAGAGGCCCATGACGCTCAGAGCGATCAGAACACGCCGTTTAATCGAGATCTGACTCATGGATGGCGCGCCGCGGCGAAGACAGGATCCAGCACCCTAGCCTGCCCGACGGCAAATACGCGTCCCTGCCGCGCGGCAATCGCGCTGTGGCCCTCCCAGACCGCGACACCCAGCGACAGGATTTGTATCAGTTCTCGCAAGCGCATCCCCCTGAGGCTCATTATGACCCGTTCGCCTTCCTCCACCAAGGTCGGGGCCGCCCAATTTTGCTGAAACGGTTCTACATATGGCGCCCCGCCACCCACCACCCTGCACAGCGTGCCGCCGTCTCCACGCCGGAGACGGTGGCACTTGCCTCGATCATGGACGTCGAATCTCCGTGCCATTCAATGTGACCGAAACCGGCACTCTTTCGGGGCCACATTCTCGCTTGGGTGCATTCCCGCGCCCATGTCAGAGGAGAAACAACCTGTTCTGTCCGGGAGGGCCCTGGCTCAGCCGCGACAAGCCTAGTCTCGCAGACTCTTCGCAATAAAACCTCTTCCCGCGCAACGACTGACGGGGTCAGCGATGTCGTCACATTGTTGGACCCAATATCCAAGGCGCGAACTCGTCTTCACCGAAGCCGAGGAGTTCGCTTTTGGTCGGACGGCCCGATGCGGTCTCGATGATCAACTCGAAGATCTTGCGCCCCAGCTCCGGGACTTGCGCCCCGCCGTCCAGAATCTCGCCGCAGTTGACGTCCATGTCTTCGCTCATGCGCTGATACATGGCCGAATTCGTCGCAAGTTTCAGGGACGGAGACGGCTTGCACCCGTAGACCGAACCGCGCCCCGTGGTAAAGCAAATCAGATTCGCACCCCCCGCTACCTGTCCTGTCGCCGAGACCGGGTCGTAACCCGGGGTATCCATAAAAACCAGACCGCGTGTGAGAACGGGTTCGGCATAGCACACGACGTCCATCAAATTCGAGGTCCCGGCCTTGGCCACCGCGCCGAGGGACTTCTCGAGAATCGTGGTCAACCCTCCCGCTTTGTTGCCCGGTGAAGGGTTGTTGTTCATCTCCCCGCCTAACCGCCGCGTATAGTCTTCCCACCAAAGGACGCGCGCGACCAGCTTCTCGCCGATTTCCTTCGAAACGGCGCGACGGGTCAGAAGATGCTCGGCACCATAGATTTCCGGCGTCTCGCTCAGAATCGCAGTGCCCCCGTGCGCGACCAAAAGGTCCATGGCCGAACCCAGTGCCGGATTCGCAGTGATGCCGGAATAGCCGTCGGACCCGCCGCACTGCAATCCGACCGTCAGATGGCTGATTGGGACGCGCTGCCGCTCCAGGAGATTCGCGACCGGCAGCATTTCGCGAATCAGCGCCACCCCGCGTGCAATGGTCTTGCGCGTCCCTCCGGATTCTTGGATCGTCAGAATCCGCAACCGGGCAGATTCGTCGATATTTTCGGCACCCGCAAGCACACTCACCTGGTTCGATTCGCAACCGAGCCCAATAAAAAGCACAGCCGCAAAGTTCGGGTGCCGCAAATAGCCGCCAATCACGCGTCGCAAAAGTTCGATCGGTTCCCCTACCGATGCCATCCCGCAACCCGATTTATGGGTGATCGCGACGATCCCGTCGACATGGGGGAAGGCAATCAGATCCTCGGGATGAAACGATTCGGCGATCTGTCGACAAACGGTTGCCGAACAGTTCACGCTGCTCACGACCCCGATATAGTTTCGGGTCGCCACGCGACCGTCGGGCCGGACAATGCCCAAAAACGTTCTCGGCGCGTTCGCTCGTACACAGGGGCGCACCTCGGACGCAAACGCATAGTCGCGTTCAAAGTCCCGCATGGCCAGATTGTGGAGGTGGACGTGCCGGCCAGCGCCAATATCGCGCGTCGCAAAGCCGATAATCTGGTTGTAGCGACGCACCGGATTGCCGGCGGTGATGTCGCGCGCGGCCACCTTGTGACCTGCGCCGATGCGTTCTTGCGCGACCAAATCAGCCTCGCCCAACGCGGTGCCCGCGGCAATATCTCGTACTGCGATCAGAACGTCATCGTGGGGGTTCAAGCGCAGCGCAAGCGGCATGCGGTCCAGACGACGAATCGAGTCCACGGGGACGGACACTTCGGACGGCACGAATCACTCCCCTTGGTTTGGCGGCGCCTGCGCGTACTTCATGACTGCAAAGTCTATGGCGGCGCAGGCTGAAAGGTCAAGTCTATGACCAGCTCGCGCGCACGATGAATTGCCCGGGCGCCCGCCCCAAAGGCACTCATCGGCGTCGCCAAGGTCGATGCCTGAGCGACACCCCCCTCTTGGGGGTTCGAGCCCCGTCGGCTCTCTTCGCTCCATGCCACTGCTAGGGTTTCTCGAACGAATCCAAGTCCGGAAACGGCGATCTCATCCATTTTACGTAGGTCTGCTGCAGCCTACCGTTTTTCATATTCGTGGTGATCCACTGATTGAGCCATTGCAATAAAGCCGTGTCCTGTTGGCGCACACCGATGGCGTAAGGATTGAGATGAACCTGGAATTTGATTTCCAATTGTTTTTCCGGATGGCGCCTTGCCAGGGTTTGGACCAGGCTATCGACACTGCATAGAGCGTCGATTTCGCCCGACAATAATGCGGCGTCGACGGCGGCGTCGTCATCGTAACGGGCAATGCTCGTACCCTGCGGCGCAACGGGTGTTAACACCGTGTCCTGGAGATTGCCACGAACGACACCGACCCGTTTACCTGCAAGGTCGGACAGGCTATGGATCGAGACGTTCCTGGGCGCGGCGATCACCAGTAGAAGCGCACCATAGGGCTTGGAGAATGCAATCAATTTTTCTCGGGCCGGCGTGATGCTAAACGAAGAAATCACCATGTCGGCTTTTCCCGAGAGCAGAAGAGAAATACGATCCGGCCCCGTGACGGGGACCATTTCGAGTTCGACGCCCAGATCTTTGGCAATCATGCGCGCAATATCGACGTCCGACCCCTCGGGTTGCATGGTCGCATCCGTCATGCCAAATGGCGGCACTCCGAGATCGATCGCGATGCGCACTTGCTTGCGCGCGTGGATGTCGGACAGCGTGTCTGCGTGCGCCGCAGCCACACAGATCAGCGCACCCAATAGCATCCCCGAGACGGTCTGCAAAATTCGAAACGCTGGTGTCATCGAAATCCCCTTCATTCAAGAGCCCGTTTGCGACGAGGGTCGCGTTAGATGGTCATTCCCCCATCGATTGAGTATGCATTACCCGTGACAAAAGCCGATTCGTCGGACGCGAGATATACCGCCAGCGGCGCGATCTCCGCCGCGCCGGCCAAGCGGCCCATCGGCTGCCGCGCGATGAAATTCTCGCGCGCACTCGCCGGGTCGGGTAAAGCATTGATCCGATCCCTGAGAGAAGGCGTGTCGACCGTGCCCGGACAGATCGCGTTACAGCGTATGCCGCGCCCGACATAATCGGCGGCGACTGACTTGGTCAAGCCAATCACTGCGGCTTTGCTCGCCCCGTAGACGCATCGACGGGGTAAACCCTTAACGCTCGAAACCACGGACGCCATGTTGATGATACTGCCACTGCCACGCTCCAGCATGTCGGGTAAGGCGCAGCGAATCGTATGGAACATCGATTTGACGTTGAGCGCGAAACTGAAATCCCAATCGACGTCACTGCATTCGAGAATGGTGCCCTGGTGCACGAATCCGGCGCAGTTAAAGAGAACATCGAGCGCGCCAAGACCTTGAATAAAATGTGCTACCGCGTGGGTGTCGGTCACGTCGAGGCGGGCGCTCTGGACTCCGGCGACGCCGACATACGCCTCGAGCAACTCGCCATTGACATCGGTCGCAAAAACATCCGCCCCCTCGGCAGCCATCGCCAATACGCTTGCGCGGCCGATACCTTGACCCGCAGCCGTCACCATCACGCGCTTACCCTTGAGTCGATACATCGGAATCCTTGATGGAGCCTGCGCGTTGCCGGTCTGCGGCGCGCCTTCGGATTGTCGACGTCGAGGGTTCTTGGGGAACCCATGACGCCGCCCGATTTCTTTGGTAAATTGGTATAACCAGTTTACTTTTGGGCCTGGCGCTGCGCAAGCGAATGTCATTCGAATCGTTGCATTATTCGTCCCCTTGAGTCATGGAACCCCAACGCCTTTATCGTCAAATTGGTCGGCAGCTACGGAGTCTCATCCAAGCGGGGAAATTTCGGGAGGGTTCCCGATTGCCAGCCGAAAGGCACCTCGCGCTTTCGCTCGGCATCAGCCGCCCTTCCCTGCGCGAAGCGCTCATCGCCCTGGAGGTGGAAGGCTACATCGAGGTTCGCAAGGGCTCCGGAATTTACGTGTGTACCCCGCCCAGCGCGCCTGGAGCAGATTTCGATCTGACCTGCGAGGAAGCACCACTGGAGCTGATTCGAGCGCGTCGCATGGTGGAAGGGGAGGTCGCCGCAGCGGCCGCCAAGGTCGGTCGAAAGACGCACTTCGATGCCGTCGAGGATGCGCTGAACCGAATGCAAGCCGACGCGCAAGCGGGTACCAAGCCGCTCGCCTCCGACCGGCTATTTCATCTGCGGATTGCGGAGTCCACGGGGAACAGCGTTCTGGTCGGGCTCGTGGGGTATCTCTTCGATGCGCGACTTGGGCCCCTTTTTGACAGGCTTGATCGTCACTTTGAGACACCCGAGGTCTGGGCTTGGGCAATTGAGGAACACCGCGACGTGCTGCGCGCCCTGCGCGCCCACAATCCCGCTCGGGCGCGGGCCGCCATGCGTCGTCACATGGATATTTCGTTCAAACGGCTGACCTCCAGCCTGACGTACACTCACAAAAAGCAGTCGGCGGTCGGACTCAAGCGCATCATTCGCGCAACCCCACCGCAGCCCGCAGTGAGATCTCGTAGATTCGCCTAAAACCGGTCAAGCGCGACTTTGCCGTGCGCCCGGTTTGAAAAACAGGCTTCGAAGTTGGAGTACAACCTTCTTCTGTTCGAGCTAAGCTCGCCTTCGACATCGCGAAGGAAACGCGAACTGATCGCATCGCTTTAGAATTCGATCCCATTGACTCATTATGGATCCTTGAAATGACCCAAACGACAGCCTCCTCACGCGTTGCCTTCATTGGATTAGGCGTCATGGGGTATCCGATGGCGGGCCACTTGGCCCGCAAGGGCCACGGAATGACGGTTTATAACCGCACGGCGCAAAAGGCAACGGCTTGGGTTCAAGAGTACGGCGGTGCGACTGCCGAAACGCCGGCGCAGGCGGCTGCTGACGCGGACTATGTCTTCACTTGTGTTGGAAACGACGCCGACTTGGATCAGGTCATTCTCGGTCCCGATGGGGTTCTAAAAACCGTGCGACCGGGTTGCGTCATCATCGACAATACCACCGCGTCGGCGGACGCTGCCCGTCGTCTGTTTGCGGCAGCCAAGGGGCAACGCGTGGACTTTCTGGACGCACCCGTCTCAGGCGGCCAAGCCGGTGCCCAAAGCGGGACGCTGACCGTCATGATCGGAGGCGACCAGAAAGCTTACCAAAGGGCCGAACCGATCGTCAGCGCGTATGCGCGGGCCGTAAGCCACATGGGGCCCGCCGGGTCGGGACAGTTGACGAAAATGGTGAATCAGATCTGTGTGGCCGGGGTTGTTCAAGCGCTTGCCGAGGGCCTCGCGTTTGCCGAACGCGCCGGCCTGGATGCAAGCAAGGTGGTCGAAGTCATTTCCAAGGGCGCGGCACAGTCATGGCAATTGGACAATCGGAGCGCCACCATGCTGAGGCGAGAATTTGGCTTCGGCTTTGCCGTCGATCTGATGCGAAAGGATCTGGCGATGTGCCTCTCGGAGGCGCAGCGCAACGGAAGTAGCCTGCCGGTGACGGCGCTGATCAGCGAGTTTTACACGTTAGTTCAGCAGCAAGGCGGGGGAGAACTCGATTCATCCAGTCTGATGCTGCTTCTCGACCGATCTCGGCCCTAAAGGCAGCCGTCGGGCGTGTGACGGTAGAATTTTAATGAGGCACGACTGCAGCTCGTTGCTACGCCCCGAATCAAACCGTCTTTCACAAATAAACCCAAGCATACTTGGGTTATACTATTCTTGATTCTATGCTGGAAATCATTGGGATCGACAACTCTGTGTCGTCATTTCCCGAAATGACCATCGATCTGCAGGTGTTCATGCAATTCGCAGGGATAAGTTTTCTGCATTTGAACTGCGTTGTCCCTATGGATCGCCCGAACGGGCGCAGGCACACGATTTTTCGGAACTGAATTGAACCGGATCGCGAAAGTTATCGCGGAACGTTTGGCGCTACTCTGTCTTAAACGGAGAGCTATTTATGGAAGCTATTGGTAAATCTCAGTTGAAACAGGCTCGTGCAAAAAGCGATGACATTCTCGAACATGGACCCGTTGCAGTTGCCGCACGCTATCGTGCGGGCATGATCCTCGTTACATTGAATTCTGGCGTTGAGGTTCGTTTTCCGATAAACCTTGCGCAAGCCTTGGAAGGCAGAAGCTCGAAAGAGCTTTCGGATATTCAAATTGAAGCACGAGGACATGGTTTACATTGGCCCAAACTTGACGTAGACCTCTACCTACCAAACCTCCTGCAAGGGGTTCTGGGTACACGGAAACGGATGATGGCAATCGGCAGGCTGGGCGGCAGCGCCACGACGCCTGCGAAGGCGAAGGCCTCGGCGGAAAACGGGAAACTCGGGGGGCGCCCAAGAAAATTACGGTAGCTGCCTAAACCAAGTGCGATTGATCCAGAACCCTTTCACGCGAGGACTGTACAGAAATAGATTTTTGTTCGCTATCGCTTGCGTGGATCGGAGTTCACATTGTTGAAATTCTCGGTACGCCCCACGCAAATGTTTCTGCGTCATCAATAGGTGCTCTAAGAAAGCTTCACGCGTAGAACTTGGCATGACTCAGTGACTTCCGCTCTCTCGCATTGCCGCAGTTGAATTTGCGATCCCGACTGGAAAGCTGCCGTGGGGCAAAATCATCGATACCAGTGCAGCGACAGAATTGCGATCAGTCTTTGACATCTTGCGACCCTCGGGCAAGGTCGACGTTCCAATCATGCGTTTTGCACCCCTTCGCTTCTTCGCCCGCTCTGCGGCCATCCCATGATTCTCGATCGCTTTAACCCGCCGAGCGGGCAAGCTTCGCGCTTTGCCCGAATAAAGCTCGCTTTGGTCGAGCGCCTGGGCCAGGACCAAATGCCCACGTCGCTCCTTTGGGCTGCGTTGGTGGGACTGCTGGGCGCACTCGCGACCGTCGCATTTCGGTCCTGCATTTCGTCGCTGGTGTTCATTTTTACCGGACAGCACGGCGGTTTGGTCGAGGCGGCACGTCACTTAGCGCCCGTCAAACGTATGCTGTGGCCCGCCTTAGGCGGGCTGGCCGCAGGATGCGTCCTCTGGCTTGAGCGGCGTATTTACGGGCGCGATGCCGGTGGTGACTATATGGAGTCAATCACTATCGGTAACGGCGACATCGGCGTCGGCAAAACCATGATGCGCAGCTTTTCCTCACTTCTGTCCATCAGTTCCGGAGGCTCCATCGGTCGGGAAGGACCGATGGTGCAGTTGGCGGCTATGCTCGCATCGGCCATTGGTCGGTTCACCGAGATCGCACCACCGCGTCGACGACTTTTGGTGGCTTGCGGCGCTGCGGCCGGCATTACTTCGGCCTACAACGCGCCCATCTCCGGGGCGTTTTTTGTCGCGGAAATCGTGCTCGGTTCGATCGCCATGGAGAGTTTCGGTCCGCTCTTGGTGGCTTCTATGGTCGCCAATGTCACGATCCACGCGATTTTCGGATACGGGCCTCTGTATGCGATACCCGCCTTCGCAGCTGCCGACATTCGACAATCCCTCTCGTTTGTCGCTCTTGGGCTGGCTGCCGGATTTTGTGGCCCCGTCTTTCTCGGCTTGATCAACGGCACGAAGCGCCTAGTGGAACGCGTGCCGTTGCCGTTGCCGCTCAAGCTTGCCGCAGGCGGTCTCATCGTCGGCATCATCTCGATTACCGCGCCGGAAGTCTGGGGAAACGGCTACAGCACGGTCAACGAAATCCTGGGCGGCCATTTTCTCGGGCCGGCACTGGTCTCTCTCCTGATATTTAAGCTGGCCGCCACGACGTCGACAGTCGGCTCCGGGGCAATCGGAGGCGTGTTCACTCCGACCTTGTTTGTCGGTGCAACCCTCGGAGCATTGGCAAGCCAGATACTGGCGTTCTGGTGGCCTGCCGGCGCACCCCCGCTGGAGGCCAGCACAGCGGTGGCGATGGGAGCTTTCCTTGCTGCGACGACGCAAGCGCCGGTGACATCGATTCTGATGATTTTCGAGATGACCGGCACGTATCAGGTGGTGTTGCCGCTCATGCTTGCCTGCGTTCCTGCCTATATGGTGGTCCGACTCTTGGGTGTGCCCTCCATCTATGCCGCGGCGCAACGCGCGAAAGCACTACAAGCCCGGGCTCTTGACCTGACCGCACAAACGGTCGCCGCGTATCTGCGGCCGGATCCGCCCTCTCTGCAGGCGAACGACGGGATAGAAAGGATTATTGCCGCATTCGCAACGCATCGCTTCCAGTACCTCTATGTCGTCGATGACAGCGGCCTCTATCGAGGCGCGGTATCGCTACATGATTTGCGCCAATTCTTGGCTGACTTTCCGGAGGGAACACCGGAGCGGCAATCCATGCAGGCGCAAAATCTCCTCGCTAAGGGTTTGCAGACCTTAAACGCGGACATGTCCCTCGAAAAAGCCCTGGCCGTCTTTACCCACCATCGCGGAGAGCGATTGCCGGTTATCGACCACGACGGCAAATTGGTCGGCGCCGCGTGGAAAACAGATTTGATGCTTGAATTGCAGGAAAGGTTAGGACGTAACCGCTAGTCCCAACGGGGGCAGTCCCAGATTCATCTGAATTTCCGGGTACTCCACGGGGCGCAAAAGAACACTTTGCCTTTGCTCCAAGAGGGCATCGTTATGGGACGCACGACTGCGCCCGGCCATGCGGTGAAAATGGCGCACGCAAACCGCTTCCCTGAACATTCTGCAAAGAATTGGCAATTCACCAAAACGTAAAATGTCATCCCTACACTCGAAACCCCACGAACCCTCGGATTGGGTGGCCCGTAGCCTGCGCAGCGTCTGGCACCCATGCACGCAAATGAAGCATCACGAGACCGTACCGCTGATTGCGGTCACTCACGGCCGCGGAGCATGGCTCTACGATAAAGACGGCAGACGCTACCTGGACGCGATCAGTTCGTGGTGGGTCAATCTATTCGGCCATGCAAATCCGCGCATTAACGCGGCCTTGAAGGATCAACTCGACCGCCTCGAACACGCCATGCTGGCCGGCTTCACCCATGAACCGGTGATTCAGCTTTCCGAACAACTATCAGCCCTTACCGATCACGTCTTGGGGCATTGTTTCTACGCGTCCGACGGCGCGTCAGCAGTCGAGATCGCGTTAAAGATGAGCTTTCACGCGTGGCGCAATGCGGGCTTCACCGACAAACGCGAATTCGTGTGCTTGAAGGGCAGTTACCACGGCGAAACCGTGGGCGCGCTGGCCGTCACTGACGTGCCGCTGTTTCGCGATGCGTACGGTCCGCTGCTACGGCCCGCGCATGTCGTGACATCTCCCGACGCGCGTGGCGCGCAGCCCGGAGAAACGCCGGTCGATATGGCACACAAAGCGGCCCGGACGCTGCAGGTGCTTCTAGAAGAGCGCGCGCACCGCATCGCAGCCGTGATCGTCGAGCCCCTGGTGCAGTGCGCGACGGGCATGGCCATGCACGACCCGAGCTACCTCACCGACATTCGGAAGTTATGCGACCGTTATCAGGTGCATTTGATCGCCGATGAAATCGCCGTCGGATGCGGCCGAACCGGCACCTTTTTCGCATGCGAACAAGCGCACATTTGGCCGGACTTCATGTGTCTGTCAAAGGGTATTAGCGGGGGCTATCTGCCGCTCTCCCTGGTGATGACGCGAGACCCCATATACGAAGCCTTTTATAGCGAAGACCTGGCACGCGGCTTTCTCCACTCGCATTCATACACCGGCAACCCCTTGGCCTGTCGAGCCGCGCTGGCAACGCTGGCCATTTTTGACGAGGATGACATACTGAATCGAAATCGGGTCTTTGGCGCGCGACTGCGCGCGGCGCTGGCCCCTCTCGCCCAGCATCCCCGCGTCAGACATTTTCGTCAATGCGGTACGATTTGGGCTTTCGATGCGGTGATCGATGATACAGCGCCGGCCGCCACTTTCTCACGTCGTTTTTTCGAAAAGGCGCTCGAGCACGAACTGCTGTTGCGCCCAATCGGACGGACCGTCTATCTGATGCCGCCGTATATCCTCGACGATGAAGAGATTGATGGGTTGGCGGCGCGCACGCTCGCGACCTTCGAAGCCGTTATCGCCGACTCGCCAGATAGAAGTCAACATGGAATTGCTTGACCGCCTCGAACAGGAAATGCAGCAGCTTGAGCGGCGCGACCTGCTCCGCCGGCGCCGCATCGCCGACAGCCCGTGCACTCCCCATCTGCGCGTGGACAAAAAGCCGATACTGGCCTTTTGTAGCAATGATTATCTCGGCTTGGCTGCAGATCCGCGCGTCGTCGAAGGTTTGCGCGAAGGCGCCTCGATCTACGGAGTCGGCAGCGGGGCATCCCCCTTGATCAGCGGTCATTCGCGCGCTCATGCCCTATTGGAAGAACGCTTGGAGCGTTTCGTCTCAGCCCAAATCGAGTCCGCTCGGACTCTGTATTTTTCTAACGGCTACATGGCCAATCTGGCCCTCCAGTCCGCGCTCGGCGGGCCCCGTGCAGCTATTTTTTCCGAAGCCTTGAATCATGCTTCACTGATCGACGGTGCGCGTCTGTCCCGTGCCCAGGTCCATATCTATCCGCACAGCGACGTTGCAACGCTGAAAAAGATGCTGGCGGCCAGCAGCGCACAGATCAAGTTGGTGGTCACCGACAGCGTATTTAGCATGGATGGCGACCTGGCGCCCCTGCCCGAACTGCTGACACTCTGCGAGCGACATGCTGCATGGCTCATCGTCGACGATGCGCATGGCTTTGGCGTACTCGGACAAAATGGCCATGGCGCACTCGAGCATTTTGGCCTGCGCTCACCCCATCTGATCTACATGGGGACACTTGGCAAAGCGGCCGGTGTCGGCGGCGCATTTGTCGCAGCGCACCGGACGGTGATCGAGTGGCTGACGCAAACTGCCCGTCCCTACATCTATTCGACCGCGTCAGCTCCGGCGCTCGCGCATGCGCTACTGGTCAGCCTGGATCTCATCGAAGGTGCCGAAGGCAACAAGCGGCGCGCCTGTCTGGGCGCCTTGACGCGTCAGCTACGCAGCGGACTGACGCCCCGACGCTGGCGTTTGTTGCCCTCGGACACGGCGATCCAACCCATTCTGATCGGATCGAATGACGAAACCCTGAAGGCCGCCGCCGCACTCTATGCAGAAGGACTTTGGGTGCCGGCGATTCGCCCTCCGACGGTGCCCACTGGAACTTCACGTCTGCGCGTGACGCTTTCCGCCGCCCACTCCACCGCGGATGTCGCTCGGTTGGTGGCCACCCTCAACGCGCTGGATGGCGACGCTTGACGTGAGACCCCCCTTCTCCTGTTTTGTTACCGGCACCGACACCGAAGTCGGCAAGACTCTGATTTCAAGCGCGCTTTTGCATACCTTGGCCGGGCGCGGTTGGCGCGCAGCCGGCATGAAGCCGGTCGCAGCGGGTGCCGTCCTACGCGAAGGGATCTGGTGCAATGACGATGCCGATTGCCTGGCGCGTGCTTCCAGCGTGAAATTGCCGCGCGCCGTGGCAAACCCGTATTTGTTCAAGGCTGCCATCGCGCCGCATATCGCGGCTGCCCAAGAGGGCATTTCGGTCGACCTTGCGCATATTGCGGATTGTTATAACCTGATCCAGAAGCTTGCCGACGCGATCGTTGTGGAAGGTGTGGGAGGGTTTCAGGTGCCTTTGACGGACAAATCGGACACCGCTGACTTGGCAGAACGACTCGGTTTACCCATTATCTTGGTCGTGGGTCTGCGCCTCGGGTGCTTGAGCCATACATTATTGACGGTCGAAGCAATCGCCGCCCGCGGGTTGCTTCTGGTAGGCTGGGTCGCCAATGCACTGGATCCAGACATGCCACAGCGCGATGCCAACATCGCAACACTCACAGATCGTCTGTCCGCGCCGCTGTTGGGCGAGGTTCCGCGTCTTGCGGTAGCATCGGCTGTCAGTGCCGCGGCCCACCTCGATTTCACGCGACTGGCGAACTGGACCGATTCACGATCCACCTAACATTGCGCTATCTGAGGCAGAAGATCATTTATGTCAACATCTCGTTCCCATTCTTTCTCATTTCATCCCCCTGCGACACCGCAAAGTCTTTCAAAGACCGGCCCATGGTCCGTCGAGAGTGTTTTAGCCTTGTTAGATCTACCCTTTAGCGACCTCATCTATCGGGCACAAACCATCCATCGCGAAAACTTTGACGCCACGGAAGTTGAATTGGCGACGCTTTTGTCGATCAAGACCGGAGGCTGCGAGGAAGATTGCGCATACTGCCCACAGGCGGCGCGATATCACACCGGGGTCGAGGCAGAAAAAATCCTGCCGATCGAAGCCGTCATGGAAGCCGCGCGTATGGCCAAGGCCAATGGCGCGACGCGTTTTTGCATGGGCGCGGCGTGGCGCGAGCCCAAGGAGCGGGATATCGAGAAAGTGGCCGAGATGGTGCAAGGGGTCAGGTCTCTTGGCTTGGAAACCTGCGCCACACTCGGCATGCTCGCCGCAAACCAAGCCGAAGAATTGAAAAAAGCCGGCCTCGATTACTACAACCACAATCTGGATACGGCGCCGGAATTCTATGGCAACGTCATCTCAACCCGAGCCTATCAGGATCGGCTCGATACGCTCGGTCATGTGCGCGCGGCCGGCATCAAGGTGTGCTGTGGCGGCATCGTTGGCATGGGCGAATCGCGCCTTCACCGCGCAGGCCTGGTCGCACAATTGGCAAATCTTGATCCCTACCCGGAATCCGTGCCAGTCAATCATCTCGTGCAAGTAGAGGGTACCCCCTTGTATGGTCTCGCGCCTCTCGATCCGCTCGAATTCGTGCGTACCATCGCCGTGGCCCGCATCACGATGCCGAAAGCTCGTGTACGCTTGTCCGCGGGACGGCGGCAAATGGGCGAGGCCGTGCAAGCCCTGTGCTTTCTGGCAGGTGCCAACTCGATTTTTTACGGTGACAAGCTATTGACGACCGGTAATCCGGAAACGGGAGACGACCGCGCGCTCTTGGATAAACTGGGGATGACGACCCGGGGGGCAACCGCGGCAGTCGTGCGTCACGATTGAGTCTTTCGGGGGTTCGCGGGTGAAGAATTAGCGGTCAAGCCCACTCGCGGCCTCTGGAATCTCACCCTATCATGGCGCTCTGCGCTAAAAGAAACACAACACAATGTCGAGCCCCGCCAAGGAGAACTTCATGAATCATTTTGTTTTACACGATGCAAAGGACACGGTGGCCGTAGCCGTCGTCGAGGGTATCAAGGCGGGAAGCGAACTGAATGCCTGGATTATGGACGATGATCGGATGCTCAAAATCAAGACACTGCAGGATATCCCGATGGGTCACAAGGTGGCCATGCGGGATATGGCAGTCGGCGACACCGTTTACAAATATGGAGTCGACATCGGCAGAGTGACCGCTCCCATCAAGTTGGGTGAGCACGCGCATGTTCACAACATCAAGACCAAGCGCTGGTAAGCCCTGCCGAGAAACGACAAAGCAATCCATCCCATCGACGCCGCAGAACCCTTCCACCTCATCATGCTCAGCAAAGACACGACATTTTTTGGATATCGCCGCGAAAACGGTCGTGTTGGCGTGCGCAATCACGTCATCATCTTGCCGTTGGATGATCTCTCGAACACCGCGTGCGAAGCCGTCGCAAACAACATCAAGGGCACGATTGCGATTCCGCATCCTTATGGCCGACTGCAGTTCGGCGCCGATTTGGATCTACATTTTCGGACCTTGATCGGTTCCGGATCCAACCCGAATGTTGCCGCCGTGGTTGTCATCGGCATCGAAGACACATGGACCAGAAAAGTCGTGGAGGGGATCGCGGCAACGGGCAAGCCGGTCGTAGGTTTCGGAATCGAAGGACACGGCGATCACGACACCATCCTGCGCGCCTCCAAGGCGGCGCGCGAATACCTTCAGTGGGCCACGGAGAAGCAACGCGAGCGGTGCGCCATTGACGAATTGTGGGTCTCGACAAAATGCGGCGAAAGCGACACCACGTCCGGCTGCGGCTCCAATCCAACGGTCGGCAATGCCTTCGACAAATTGCATGCGTTGGGCAGTACCTTGGTGTTTGGTGAAACCTCAGAAATTACCGGCGGCGAAGCGATCGTCGCCGCACGATGCGCAAACGATCAGATCCGAGCGCGGTTCATGTTCATGTTCGACCGCTATCAGGACATGATCAACCGCCATAAGACGTCGGACCTGTCGGACTCGCAACCCACAAAAGGCAATATCGCGGGTGGGCTGACCACGATCGAAGAAAAGGCCTTGGGCAATATTCAGAAGATTGGCAAAAAATGTACGGTCGATGGCGTACTCGACAAGGCAGAGGCCCCCACCCATTCGGGTCTCTGGTTCATGGACTCGTCTTCGGCTGCCGCCGAAATGGTCACCCTTTGCGCCGCTTCCGGATTCGCCGTGCACCTGTTTCCGACGGGACAGGGCAATGTCATTGGAAATCCCATCCTGCCGGTCATCAAGATCTGTGCCAATCCACGCACCGTGCGCCTCATGAGTGAGCACATCGACGTCGACTGTTCGGGTCTGTTGCAGCGCGAACAGACACTCGACGAGACCGGCGATCTGCTCCTCGCCGCAATGCTGCGGACAGCCAACGGGCGCTATACCGCCGCGGAGGCGCTGGGGCACCGCGAGTTCGTGTTGACGCGCCTCTACGAAAGCGCGTAATACGTGGTATGTGCCTACGCCGCCTGAAGCGACCTTAATCGGCATGCCACAAAAAGCCAGGTGCTGTGATAAAGACGCGTGGGTGCGATGAGAAGAGTTTTGGGAAATCTTGAAGGGCCGCTATTGCATGGGGCCCATGCGGCGCGGCCCTGCGATACGCGGTGTACGCGATATTCGCGAGAGTGACCTCTCATCGCGCATTCGTATTCGGCTTTATCGGATAACCTATCATCCCCCAATGGGGCATGAAGGACGAGGAGGCTTGACCCCACAGGGCACCCTATGCAAAAAGACCTTCACGCGGTTGTGATATCCGAGTTCATGGACGAGGCTGCGGTCGCGACTCTGCAGCGCGAATTTGCCGTCACGTATGACCCCGGCCTGGTGGACAACCGCAAAATGCTCGTCTCGAAGTTGGCGGGCGCCAGGGCGCTCATCGTCCGAAATCGCACTCACGTTGACGAGGCGCTTCTCGCCAAGGCACCGCGCCTGCGTATGGTCGGCTGGCTGGGTATTGGCTTGAATAACATTAATCTCGCGGCCTGCGCTGCTCGACAGATCGAGGTCATTCCAGCCACGGGCGCAAACGCCAGAGCGGTGGCGGAATATGTCGTCGCCACCGCCATGATCCTGTTGCGCGGGACTTATTTTCGTAGCATTGATGTCGCGGCCGGTCAGTGGCCGCGCACCGCGTTATCCAGCGGCGGCGAACTGGCGGGCAAGATGCTGGGGTTAATCGGATTCGGCAGTGTCGGTCGACTGACGGCTCGAGTCGCCAAAGCACTCGGTATGCTGGTGATCGCACATGACCCGACGCTGGAGCCGGGGCACCCCGCCTGGCAAGAGCTCGATGTTCGCGCCCATACCCTGGAGGCAGTGCTGATCCACGCGGATGTCGTCTCGCTCCACGTGCCGTTGTCCGAAGACACGCGCACGCTTCTGAATGCGGCAGCACTGGCTTCGATGAAACGAGGTGCGATCCTGATCAATACGTCGGCAGGCGGCATTGTCGATGAACAAGCACTCGCGGCGGCCCTGCAAAGCGGCCATTTGCGGGGTGCCGCAATGGATGTTTTTGATGAAGAGCCGCTGCCCCCTGGAAGCCCGCTCGCGCACGCGCCAAACGCCATCCTGACGCCGCATATAGCTGGAATCACGTTGGAGTCGAATGCCCGTGTGAGTGAAATCGTCGCCGAGCGCGTCGCAGCACTATTGCGCCGCACGCTGCTCGAATCCTAGCGACCCTCGAGGATTCTTGGTGACTGTATCGTCGATTGGCGAACTGACAAATCTCGCAGTTCGAGCGCTCGTAAGAGCGGGGGCCTGCGCCGCGTCAGCCGAAGCCGCAGCGCGCATGCTCGTCGCCGCTGACGCACAAGGACTGTCCTCGCATGGCGTTGCACGCCTGTCTCAATATTGCACCTTCTTGCGTAACGGTCGAACGCATGCTGCTGCCGTACCGGAAATCGTGAAATCGCGCGGCGCGACGTGCTTGATTGATGCAGACCACGGTATGGCCTATGAAGCCTGCGCGCTCGCTGTCAAGACCGCGATTAATCGGGCGAACGCATTCGGGATCGGCTGCGTCGGAGTCACGAACAGCAATCACTTCGGGGCGGCCGGATTACATCTCGAAGTCGTCGGCTTGGCCCACAGGGTCGGATTGGCCTTTAGCAACTCTCCGGCAGCCATGCCTCCATGGAACGGTAAAACGGCGCTTTTTGGTACGAATCCCATTGCTGCGATATTTCCGCGCAAGAACGGCGACGCTCTCTTGATTGATCTCGCACTCAGTGAAGTTGCGCGCGGCAAAATCATGCAGGCCGCCAAGGACGATACGCCGATCCCGCTCGGTTGGGCGATTGATCGGGACGGCAAACCCACGACGAACGCGAAGGCGGCTCTTCTGGGCAGCATGCTCCCGGCGGGAGGCGCCAAGGGCGCGATGCTCGCACTTGTTGTCGAAATTCTCGTGTGTGCCCTGACAGGCGCGGCATTCGGTTTTGAAGCCGACTCATTTTTTTTGGACGAAGGCAACCGCCCGCAGCTTGGGCAAATGTTTGTCGTGATCAATCCGGACGCCATGGCGGGAGACGATGTCTATGGCGATCGACTCGAGACCCTGGTTGCGGCGATGCTGCGCGACCCCGGCGTGCGACTACCCGGGGCGAGGCGTCGCGCACTCGCCATCAAGGCCGAAAGTGACGGAATCGATGTTCCCGAGGTGTTGTACCGGCAGATCACGCAATTGGCAGATGGAGCAGCGCACTCCTATTGACGCCATTCGCCCGACCCCGCCGATTGCCGCCGGGCGCCGACACGTCCTGTCTTCTTCGTAATTTTTACGGCCGAAGCCCTGATCAATCGAGGGATTCCGTAAAAGCGATGCGCGAGCCCATCATCCAGAAAACGCACTTCCGACATCGCGCCATCCTGGCGACGGGGGGACAGGGGCGTTCACCCATGGCCGACCGCAAATCGGGAACGGCGACGCGCTGACATTCATCTAATGGCCAAGATCAGGGAATCGTGAGCACGTCCCATTCCCGGTCACGCGCACCGGCTGCCGGGTCTCAAGATGACTCGGAAGCTATCCCTGCCCAATGTAGCAATTAAGCTCCCACGAGATGCCGAGTCTCCTTTTTTTGAGCCCCGCTCGGGAAACAGGATCTGCACCGCCCTTAGAAAGGATATTCATGAATGCCCCGGATCTGTTCCGTCTTTTGCCTGATATTCAGTCGCGCCCCGATGCCCGCGGCGTTGCCATCGATGCAGTCGGCGTAAAAGGAGTCCGGTATCCCGTCACCGTTCGTTCCGGCCAACTCCACGCACCGACGATCGCAACCTTCTCCATGACCGTAGGCTTAGCGGCCATCGTGAAGGGCACGCACATGTCTCGCTTTATCGAGTTATTGGAGGCGCAAGCCCCGGTATTCGATCAAGCGCAGTTCAAATCGACCCTCTTAGAAATGCTGGCACGCCTCGACGCGCGCACAGGAACACTGGAGATGCAATTTCCCTATTTTGTCAAAAAATTTGCGCCGGTTTCAGGCGTACAAAGCCAGCTCGACTACGATGTCGTCTGGTTTGGACGGGTGTCAGAGGATGGGGAATATTCCTTTGGAATGCGAGTCATTGTTCCAGCGACGAGCCTTTGCCCCTGTTCCAAAGAGATTTCGGCGTATGGCGCCCACAATCAGCGTTCACACATCACCATAGAGGCTGAAGTCCGGGAAGAGATCACAATAGAGGAGCTGATCTCTCTGGCCGAGCAGAGTGCCTCATGCGAGTTGTATGGTCTTCTGAAGCGGCCAGACGAGAAATACGTGACAGAGCGCGCATACGACAACCCAAAATTCGTGGAAGATTTGGTGCGTGATGTGGCTGTTGCGCTCATTCAGGAGCCACGCATAGGTTCTTATACGATCGACGCGGAGAATTTCGAGTCAATCCACAATCATTCCGCTTACGCGAGAATCGTGCGACGATATCCTGCGTGCTCGCCATCGAACGCGCCGGCGCAGGAAAAACACGCGACATCATCTTCGGCTATGGAGGGTAACCCATGAACCTCTACGACGTAAGGCTCACGAGCTCCGAAAAAATCGCAGAAGGTACGATGGCATTTCATTTCGAGAAGCCCGCGGGTTTTACCTTTAAACCGGGCCAGGCGATTGATGTCATCCTGCCGCAACCATCATCTGCCGACGAACAAAGTGCGCGGCATACCTTTTCGATCGTGAGCGCGCCCTATCAGCAGCAACTGACGGTAGCCACCCGAATGCGCGACAGCGCGTTCAAACGCACGCTTAAAGCTCTGCCGGCGGGCTCCCCTCTGAAACTCGAGGGACCATTCGGATCGCTGACCTTGCATAACAATCGTGCCAGGGCCGCCGTCTTTATCGCGGGAGGTATCGGCATTACGCCGATTGTCAGTATTTTGCGCCAAGCCGCCAAAGATGGAATTCCCCAGCGCCTGGTCCTGATTTATTCGAATCGCCGACCCGAAGATGCTGCATTCTTGGACGAGCTCCAGCAGATCGAACGACAATACAGCCATCTTCGATTTATACCGACCATGACTCAAATGGATAAATCGGGGCAACCGTGGACCGGTGAGACCGGAATTGCGGGACAAGATTTGGTCACACGCAGCGTGATCGATCTTCAAACGCCGATTTACTATGTCGTAGGACCACCTGCGATGGTCGAGGGGCTCCGGCTCACGTTAAATACCATGGGTGTCGACGATGACGACATTCGAAGCGAGGATTTTTTCGGTTACTGACCGACCGGCCACCGATCCGCACGCCCCGGTGCAAGAAAGCGCGTCTGGGGCGCGAAATGGATATCCTTCAGCGCTTCTCCCGTACACGGGGCACGGCGCGCGGCCAGATACGTCTCGGGTACGCTGCGGTACTAACCCCACTCGCGGGCGGCACAGCAACGGGGCGGGGAAAACGACCCTGCTGCGCGCCGTCTCGCGCCTCATCAACGCCAGCGGAACCCTGCGTTTCGCGGGACGGGACCTGGGGCGCCTGACACCGGAGGAAGTCTTCTCGCTCGGACTGGTGCAAGTGCCCGAAGGACGACAATTATTCGACCGCATGTCGATCGAAGACAATTTGCGCATGGGCGCTTATCGTCGGACCGACGCCGGTGCGATACGCGAATCATTCGAGCGCGTCTATCAAATGTTTCCCGTGCTAAAGGAACGTCGACGCCAAATTGCCGGCAGCATGTCGGGTGGCGAACAACAGATGTGTGCCATTGGCCGCGCCTTGATGGCCGCGCCCAAGCTTCTGGTGGTCGATGAAATGAGCTTGGGTCTGGCGCCCGTGGTGGTCGATCAGCTGCTGGAGGTCCTCGCGGAGATTCGCAAGGCCGGCATCACCGTCCTGCTCGTAGAGCAGGACGTGTTTGCCGCGTTCTCGATCGCCGATCGTGGTTATGTGATGGAGACCGGACGAATCGTGCGCGAAGGCACGGCCTCCGAACTCTCCGAGAACGTCGACGTGCAACGGGCCTATTTGGGGGTGCATTAACTCTGCGTGCGCCCATCGATCTTGCTAAAAGCGCTCGCCTCAAACGAAGAGGCCCTGGACCGATTCGATGACAGAAGCGATCTGGAGTCGGCTACCATCCGGATTGGGTTCGATTCAGGTTGCACCGGTTGGCACATCGATGAGCACTTCACCTCCTTCCTCTGGCTTCGACTCTCATCCATTGAAAGCCGATGTCGTCATCCTCGGCGGTGGAAACGCGGCGCTTTGCGCGGCGATTTGCGCGCGGGAACGGGGAGCGAGCGTCATCGTTCTGGAATCGGCCCCGAGGGAATATCGTGGAGGGAATAGTCGCCATACGCGCAATCTGCGGGGCATGCACGAGGCGCCTACGACGACGCTCACCGGCACCTACCCCGAGCAGGAGTATTTCGAGGATTTGTGGCGCGTCACCGCGGGCCGCACCAATGAGGCGCTCGCAAAAATGGTGATTACCTCCTCGGCGCGCTCGATCGAATGGATGAGGGCGCATGGCGTGCGTTTCCAGGCAGCGCTCAGCGGCACCCTGCAATTGGGTCGAACGAATGCCTTTTTTCTGGGCGGCGGAAAAGCGGTGATGAATACATACTACGACCTCGCCCAAAGGCTTGGAGTTCGGATTCTCTACAACGCCGAGGTCGTCGACCTGCAGATAGAGGGCGGTAGATTCATTCACGCATCGTTCACGCAAAATGACCGGGTGGAACGGGTGTTTGGGCGAACCCTCGTCGCAGCCGCGGGGGGATTCGAGGCGAATCTTTTTTGGCTCAAGAAAGTCTGGGGTGCGGCGGCGGAAAATTTTATTGTGCGCGGCACGCCTTACAACAAGGGCAAGGTACTCGAACTGCTGCTTGCGTGCGGCGCTCATTCAATTGGCGACGAGAAGCAATGTCACGCCGTCGCCATTGATGCGCGTGCGCCCAAATTCGATGGTGGAATCGTCACTCGGCTTGACTGCGTTCCATTGGGAGTGGTCGTAAACCAGAACGGCCAGCGCTTCTATGACGAGGGGAAGGATTTCTGGCCGAAGCGTTACGCCGTCTGGGGTCGGCTGGTGGCCGACCCGCCAGGTCAAATCGCCTATTCGATTACCGATGCCAAAATGATCGGTCGGTTCATGCCCTCCGTTTTTCCTGCCGTGCAGGCCGATTCGATCTCGGAACTGGCGCAGGCGCTGCACCTTCCGACGGCAGAGGTCGTCACGACAATCTCCGCCTTCAACACGAGTGTTCGAGCGGGCACCTTCGATTCAACCCTTCTCGACAATTGTTCCACATCCGGCCTAACCCCCCCGAAAAGTCATTGGGCAGTACCGATTGATACCCCGCCGTTTTTCGGTTATCTGCTGCGTCCGGGCATCACGTTTACCTACCTTGGCGTTGAGGTTGACCGCGATGCAGCAGTCATCATGAGCAGTGGCACACGCGCGCAGAATGTCTTTGCTGCCGGCGAGATCATGGCCGGAAACATCCTCGGTCAAGGCTAACTGGCAGGAATCGGAATGACCATCGGTACTGTTTTTGGGCAGATTGCCGGAGAAAAGGCAGCCGAATATGCCCTTTGCTAACGCCCTCGAGGAAGGCGAGAGAATCATGCGGATCTGCAACGCCTGCAGATACTGCGAGGGCTACTGCGCTGTGTTTCCGGCAATGGAAAAACGGATCGTTTTCGCGCGCGGTGACCTGAACTACCTGGCCAATCTCTGCCACGACTGCGGCGAGTGCTACCACGCCTGCCAGTATGCACCGCCGCACGAATTCGCCGTCAATGTGCCCGACACGATGGCCAGGATCCGATCGATGTCCTATCGTCAGTACGCATGGCCGATGTTTCTTTCGAACGCCTTCAATCGTCGAGGTGTCGCGACCTCGCTCGGGATTGCCGCGACCATCGCGATTTTACTGCTCCTCTGCAGTGGGGCGTTCGGACACCTCGGGCCCGTATCCGATTTCTACCGGGTCATCCCGCATCGTACGCTCGCGATGGGCTTTGGCGCGGTTTCCCTGATCGTCGCAGTTCTCTTGCTCACGGGCTTCGTTCGCTTCTGGCGCGATGTCGGCGAGACGTTCTCGGATTTGGTGAAGCCAAAGGCACTGACTTCGGCGCTGGGCGACATACTGAGCCTGCGCTACCTGGGCAGTGGCGGCGTCGGCTGTACCGATAACGTGGGCCGTCATTCCTCATGGCGTCGCTACTTTCATCAGTTCACGTTTTACGGCTTCATGCTTTGCTTTGCCGCGACCTGTGTCGGCACCTTTGATCACTACATACTACATTCGCCTGCGCCCTATCCCTTTTTGAGCGCGCCGGTCATCTTGGGCACGTTAGGGGGGATCGGGTTACTCGTCGGTCCGGCGGGCCTCTATTTCTTAAAGCACAGGGTCCCGCAACCCGAAATCGAAGCGGACCATTCGGGCATGGGCACGAGTTTCATTGTGCTGTTGTTTTTGACAAGCGCGACCGGACTTGTGCTTTTGGCGTTGCGGAATTCGCATTACATGGGTGCCTGGCTGTGCATCCACTTGGCGCTCGTCATGACGCTGTTCTTGACTCTTCCATACGGCAAGTTCGTCCATAGCCTCTATCGCGGCGGTGCCTTGGTGAAATATGCCCTCGAGCGCGCGCGGCCAAGATACCGGCTGAACGACTGATTTGCGGCGCTACCCGGCTCGGGATCGCTTCGCAAATATCTGCTCTCGGTTTCACGAAGGCCGATGGCCGGCGCAGTTATCAGATAAAGAAACACCGCGGTTGACAAGGTAGAACGATCGTTCTACCCTGCGCGGAATGACGACTCGCCCACACACCTCATTAGACCCCACGATCGAGGAGGATATCCTCGATGCCACAGAGCAGCTGATATACGCCCAGGGCATTCACGCAACCGGGATCGATGCCATCGTGCGGCAATCAGGCGTCGCACGAAAAAGCGTCTATCGGCATTTCCACTCGAAGGAAGAGCTCGTGGCTGCGGCACTGACGCGTCGCGACCAACGCTGGATGGCATGGTTTTCCGAAAGCGTCGAACAGGCCGGAGGGTCGCCGCGGGCGCGGTTGCTTCGTATGTTTCACGTTCTGCAATCCTGGTTTTCAAGCGACGGATTTCATGGTTGCGCCTTCTTGAACGCTGCCGGCGAAATTGGCGCACGCGATCACCCGATTCGCCGAGTGTCGCGCCGCCACAAAGCCAATCTTCTTGGGTTTATTCGGTTACTGTGCGTCGCGTATGACCCAAAGCGCGCCGCCATACTCGCGCCCCAATTGCTTGTACTTGTCGACGGCGCAATTAGTGTTGCGTTAGTTAGCGGCAATCCCAAGGCCGCCGTTGACGCCTGTGCCATGGCAAAACGCCTTTTATAGCCGGCCGCTTATCCCTATCCCCCACTCAATAATGTTCCTATGACAACCAATACCGAATCTCGGCCCCCACTACCGCCGTTCACCCTTGAGACAGCGATCCAGAAAGTCCGTGGGGCAGAAAACGGCTGGAACACACGCGACCCGGAGCGCGTGGCCCTCGCTTATAGTAAGGACAGCCGGTGGCGTAACCGGTCCGAATTCGTTGTCGGACGGGACCAGATCATCACCTTTCTGCAGCGCAAATGGGCGAAGGAACTGGACTATCGATTGATCAAGGAGATCTGGGCATTCAGCGAAAATCGAATCGCCGTTCGTTTTGCCTATGAGTGGCACGATGACTCGGGAAACTGGTATCGATCCTACGGCAACGAGAACTGGGAATTCGATGCGCACGGATTGATGGCGGTGCGACATGCATGCATCAACGATCTTTCCATCCGTGAGTCCGACCGGAAGTATCACTGGGCACTCGGGTCGCGACCGGACGACCATCCGGGCTTAAGCGACCTCGGATTGTGATTCCGGTCGTCGAGGGCTTGAATCCCTCTCTTCGCCATATGCTTACGTGCAGGTGACTCTCATCTGCGTCGGTATGGCCCATCAACTGAGGGATCTGGCCGGACTCGGCCCGATCCGCCGGCGCGCCGCTCATGACCCTGCTGCTCGCGCTGTATTCGCCCCTGATCCCTTGAGCTTTCGGGCCCCCTAGGCGCGCCCTACTTCGTCACTTACGCCCAGTTCTCCACCGTCAACCCGCCCTCGACGCGGTCAAAGGCTTTGCCCCGCGTCACCAGCACGGCACCCATAGCCACGGCCTGCGCCGCAAGCATCATGTCCAAGGCGCTCAAAGTGACACCCCGCTTCGCACACGATGCTCGCAGCGCACCGTAGGTATTCGCGACCTCCGCCGTCCAAGGCAACACCTCCACCCGGATCAAAAATTCGTGGATCAGTGCACTCAAAGCGACCGGGTTGCCCCGCTTCTCGAGGCCGTAGATCAATTCCCCTTGCGTGACCGCGGACACCGTCACGCTGCGCATCGGCAAGGCGACCAACCGCTCCCGTACCCGCGCCGGATCGCCCTTGATCGCATCGCTCGCGATGTTGGTGTCGAGCAAGTACGTCAAAACAACTCCCGCTCCGGAGCAGGCGCATCTTGCCGATCGTCCATGAAGTCGCCGGGCACCTCGGTACGCGCCGCGAGCGCCAAGAAGCCCTGCCAGTTCTCGGGCTTGCGCGACAGCACCACATCCCCACTCACGGGATCACGCCGGATAAACACCTCTTCCCCCTCGAAGCGATAATCCCGCGGCAGACGCACCGCTTGGCTGCGGCCCGTGACAAACAGTTTGGCCGTATCGGTCATGACTGAACCCTCTCGTCCTAGCGAATAGATACCAAAGTATCTACCGTGGAACGATAGGTATCAAGATATCCGAATAAACCCGATGCTCGGTGGCCGTCGGTCTCGGCGCGCGGATTTCGGCACCGGACGTACTCTCAGGCGTTCGCGCTGCCGAAAACATCACAAAAACTGGACATTGGGAACGCACGCGATCGAAACAAAAAAGCCGTCTAAAGGGCGGCTATCGATTGTTTCTGCGGCGGCGTTGGTGCAGTTGCCGGGGGCAATTTTGGCTTAAAGTCCTTGCCCACTGTGAAGAAGCTTTGCGGCAGATCAACGCCATTTGCTTTCAACGTTCAGCCATAGCATCTTCGCCTTCAATCCGACGCGTATCGGGATTTTTTTCGACATTCCTTGCGTCCGCGAGACGCGCCCGCACCAAATTTCTTCGGAATTCTACATTTCCTAGGGTAGTAGCATCGCCGGGTTCACTCGTTGTAAAAAGCTGCACCACTTTTTCCGCAAGCGGTGGCACGTAGCGCCGCCTTGACAGGATGGCGCGGGTCCGCCACTCGCCTCCAAGCGGCCAAGGCTTTCTTTTCGCTCGCAGCCCAACCCCGCTTCCCCCGAACGACCCATCGACCTCGTCGCCGAGCAGGGTTCAAACCGCGATCGGCACCGCGCGCGGATGAGGCCTTTGTATGGCGAGTACCATCAGCGACGCGAAAAGACAGGCAGCGCCTGCGACATACAGCGCCGGGGTGTAGGTCAACAAAAGGGTTCTCGTGAAACCCGCGCCATAGGCTGCCGTCGCAGCGCCTAGCTGGTGGGCTGCAAATATCCATCCGAAAATCAAACCCGCGCGCTCCTTTCCAAAGACGGCGCCGGTAATTCGTACGGTAGGCGGCACCGTCGCGACCCAGTCGAGCCCGTAGAACATCGCGAAAAGGGACAGTCCGTAGAACGTAAAGGTCGAATGGGGGAGCCAGAGCAAGGACAGCCCGCGCAATCCGTAATACCAGAAGAGGAGTTTTCGATTGTCATAGCGGTCCGATAACCACCCAGAAAGAATCGTACCGAAGAGATCGAATCCACCCATCATGGCCAGCACGGACGCCGCCGGAACCGCGGCAAGACCAAAGTCACCACAAAGCGAGATGAAATGCGTCTGCACCAGGCCATTCGTACTCAAGCCGCAGATAAAAAATGTCCCGGCAAGAATCCAGAATGTCTTATTCCGCGCGGCGTCCTGCAACACTGCAAATGGCCGCCAAAACGTCGCGGATGCCGGTGCAACCGGAGAAGAAGGCAGGCAGGGCCCATCCTCACCATACGGTGTCAAGCCAATATCGCCGGGTCGATCGCGCATAAAGAGAAATGCCAGGAGCGAGACCACGAAACAACTGGCAAACGCGGGGATGACTGCTACGCGCCAGCCGTAATGCTGAACCAGCCACGCGGCAAGCGGCAAGAATGCCAACTGCCCGGTTGCCGAGCTCGCGGTCAATAGACCGATCACCAGACCCCTGCGCGCGGTAAACCAGCGCGTCGAGACGACAGCCCCCAGGACCAGCGCGGTCATGCCGGACCCCACGCCAAGCACGAGACCCCAAAGGATAAATAGCTGCCAGAGTGCCGTCACACCGGTCGCCAATGCCATCCCCAACGCGACCAAGGTGAGCGCTGCGCAGACGATGTTGCGCAGGCCATAACGCTCCATGAGAACGGCTGCGAACGGGCCCATGAGACCAAACAGCGCAAAGCGCAGCGCGAGCGCCGATGAGACTTGTTCGGCGCTCCATCCGAACTCTCGGTTTAACGGCGTCAAGAAAACGCCCGGCAAACCCAGCGCCGCAGAGGTCGTTAACATCGCCAGAAACGTCACGCCTGCGATGACCCAAGCGTAGTGAATGCCGCGCCGATCGAGCCAGATTGACAGAGGTTGTGCCAACATAAGTTATGGAGCGTGGGTGCCGTCAAAAAGCCGAAGATTGCTCGCGCCCGGTTTGTGCGCAGCACCCATCTAAAATTCCTGCGCGACGACGGCGCGCAACTCGCCGCGCAGACTTGCCGCGCGGGTACTGCCGAATGTGTTTTCAAAGCGGCTCTGTGCATCGGTCCAATACTTGCGCGCGGCACTCAACCTGCGAGCACCGGCCTGCGTCAGACACAGCTCCTTGCTTCGACGATCGGAGGGCCGACTCTCGATCGCAATCAGCCCATCGCGCTCCAAGGGCAACATATTTCGCCCGAGGGTGGTTCTGTCCATGGCGAGTTCGCTCGCAAGTGTATGGATCGCGACCGGCGCCAAGCGATGCACATTCGCCAATATGGAATACTGGGTGGTACGCAAACCCGTCGGCGCGAGGCATTGATCATAGAACTGGGTGATGTGCCGCGCAGCTTGCCGCACCGCAAGGCAATTACACCGGGGAAATTCCATCGAAGAGTCGTTGGGCATGGACGCTACCTCAAATGTCGGATATACGTGTACATACGCCTATTTTATGAGCCCATGCGCATCTCGTCAACGATCTGTATGAGGCCAAACATTTTGCACTCGAGGCGATTCTTTTCGATCCAGTTCGGAGGAGCTCCGAAAGTTTCCGTATCACCGTCATCAGACCTTTACCGCCCCTCTCGGGCGTTGCAGTCGCGCGTGACCCTGCCGGACCCAATGTCATGCCGCCCACCCGGGGTTCCGTCCCACAGTTCGGTGCAAACCGAAGCATTGCACCGCCGCAAACAGGTATTCTCGTATCCACCCCTGACTCGAGTGGAGAGAGCGCATGAGCATTGTCTGCTTTATTCGATACGAGATTGATCCGTTCCAGCGCGACGCTTTCAAGGAATATTCGAAGAATTGGGGGACCATCATTCCCCGATGCGGAGGTCACCTTGTGGGTTACTTTCTGCCGCACGAGGGAACCAACAATGTTGCCTGGGGCCTCATTTCATTCGATAGCCTCGCCGCATATGAGATTTACCGCGCCCAAATCAGATTGGACCCTGACGGACGCAAGAATTTCGAGATGGCTCAGGCAAAGCGATTCGTCTTGCGAGAAGAAAGAAGTTTTTTGGAAACCGTCCCGGAGACCTTCGGCATTCCCCCGATACCCGGGGTCCCAACATGACAGCCAAGTTTGCTACGCAGGCCGTCAAGGGCTCGGCATTTCGAGCGCTCCATGAACGTCGTGGCGCTTTTATCATCCCCAATCCCTGGGACAGGGGTACCGCGCGTCTGCTCGCCGGGCTTGGGTTTGAGGCGCTTGCCACCACCAGTGCCGGCTACGCCTTTTCTATGGGACAGTTGGACAACACGATCGAGCGTCCGCGGATGATGGCGCATTTGTCCGAAATTGCGGCGGCCACCCATTTGCCGGTCAGCGCCGATCTGGAAAATGGCTTTGGAGATTCTCCGGCAGCCGTCGCGGAAACCATCAACCTTGCTGCCGCAGCAGGTGTTGTCGGTGGCTCGATCGAGGATTCAACCGGCCGACCGGATCGACCCATTTACGAGGAAGCACATGCAATCGAGCGAGTCCGCGCCGCGGCGCAGGCCGCGCGCGCACTACCGTTTGTTTTTACGCTGACCGCACGTGCCGAGAACTACCTCGTCGGCCGCCCCGATCTCAAAGATACGATCCGGCGGCTGCAGGCTTATCAAGAAGCCGGTGCAGATGTTCTTTACGCACCAGGCCTCTCCAGTGAGACGGACATCGCCACGGTCGTTCGCAGCGTGGATCGCCCCGTGAACGTCCTCGTGGGACTCCAAGGCGTTCCATCGAGTCTGGCCTCTCTCTCTGCGCTCGGGGTAAAACGGATCAGCGTGGGTAGCGCACTCTGTCGTGCGGCCCTGGGGGCCTTTCTTCATGCGTCTCGGGAAATGCGTGAACAGGGTACTTTCGCATTCGCTGATGACGCCGTCAGCTATCGGGATATCAGTGGAATGCTCGCCAAGTGATAGGCAGGACGGATGCGCCTTGGATTGGCGTATCCGCTGCACGCCACTGGACGAGATGTGCCCCGAAGTTTTTCTTCTCTCGGAGAGCCGCTACGGCCCACAAGGGAGAACGTCCGGGCGATGATGATCGACTTGATCGCAGGCCTGAGGCGGCGCAACCAGGGCGCCGCGCCGGCTCGGGAACATCGTCATATTGACCTTTGAGCAGCAGTATACGACGCAGCCGGCCGGATATCCGGCATGCCCGGAACTGCCACAGGCGTTTGCAGGTCTCACTCCACTCGCGACACTCGAATGCGGCTGGATCACATACAGCAACACAGCCGCCGCGCATAGAAACGCCGTATTCGATTTTGCACTGGGACAAGTGACACGTATCGCACCAAATAGTTTGTTAGAGTAGCGCAATTGCCCTCGGTAGCAACACGGGGCAGCAATGGCTTGTAGCTTTCCCCACGTGCAATTGGCTCAGTCACAACCCCGGCCTGAGGAGGGATAATGGCAACTCAGCATGGCAGAGTCGGCGACATTTTAAGAAACCACGAAGCAACGCTTCTTTCCAATTGGCTGAGTGAGTTGAGTGCAACCGGCGCCCACGTCGAAGGTCGGATCAGCGGCGCCAAGCTCGAGAGTCAGGCACGTGAGTTTTTGAGGCTCTTGGGCGAGGCCTCTCGCCATGGACCCTTGGCCGACATCGACCACCCGGAATCTGCCCCCCTGAGGGCTTTCCTCGAGGATATTTCGCGTTCCCGCGCGGCGCAGAGTCTTGCCGCCGATCAAACCGCGACCTTCATTTTCTCGTTCAAGAAGCCGCTTTTCGCGATTCTCAGGGAGGAATTGACGACGGATCCGAAGGCATTGGCTGACGAAACGTGGAGGGCCACCGAAAGCCTCGACAAACTCGGACTCTATACATTCAAAGCGTTTCAGCGATCCCGAGAGGACATCATCCGGCGGCAACAAGAAGAGATGCTGGAGCTGTCCACGCCTGTCGTCAAACTTTGGGAAGGAATTCTTGCCCTTCCGATGATCGGCACCTTAGACAGTGCACGTACTCAGGTGGTCATGGAGTCTCTCTTGCAAAGAATCGTTGAGACGGGCTCTGAGATCGCGATAATCGACATTACGGGCGTGCCAACGGTGGATACGCTCGTTGCGCAACACCTTCTGAAGACCGTGACTGCGATTCGCTTGATGGGCGCGGATTGCATCATCAGTGGAATCCGTCCGCAAATCGCACAGACCATTGTCCACCTGGGTATTGACCTGCAAGGTATCACCACAAAAGCGAATCTCGCCGATGCCTTGTCCGTTGCGCTCAAACGATCCGGATTCGTCGTCGCCAAATCAACATCCTAGCGGCAACAAGAGAGCCACGATGGACCGCATTCCCATTTTGCACATTGGCGAATTCCTATTGGTGACGATTCAGGTCGATATGCACGACCAACTCGCGCTGACCCTTCAAGACGACCTGACGGCAAAAATTGAAAGTACCGGCGCTAAAGGGGTGCTCATTGAGATCTCGGCGCTCGGTGTCGTGGATTCGTTTATTGGACGAATGATTTCCGACATCTCGGGGATGGCCCGCATCCTTGGTGCGCAAACTGTTCTCGTGGGCATGCAACCTGCAGTGGCGCTCACCCTGGTCGAACTGGGGTTAACGCTTCCTGGTATTAAAACGGCTCTTAGCGCGGAGCGCGGAATGAAGCTGCTGCGGTCCGCCTCGGAAGATCGGGGGAGCGTCGATGTCGGTGGCCAATAGTTTGATCCTGGATTTGAAAACTGACCGCGATATCGTTCGGACACGCCAAACCGTCAGAACGCTGACGCAGGAGCTGAACTTTAGTTTGGTCGATCAAACGAAGATGGTGACCGCCGCCAGTGAGCTGGCACGTAACACGGTGACCCATGGGGGAGGCGGCACAGTTCGCTGCGAATGCCTACTCGAGGGGATCAAACAGGGGTTGCGACTGGCGTTTGAAGACCACGGGCCTGGAATTCGGGACCTCACCCTTGCCATGACCGATGGCTGGACGTCGGGAACGGGGCTGGGCTTGGGCTTGAGCGGTAGCAAACGGCTTGTCAATCAGTTCGAAATCGAGACCAAACCCGGTCACGGTACCCGAGTGATCATCACCCGGTGGAAGTAAACCAGTCACGCATGTCCCTTACCCTGACGGTCGAAGACATCAGCCAGGTTGGAGAGGCCCGGCGCATTGCGGCCGCATTCGCACGAGAACAAGGTCTCGGCAAAAACGAGGTGTCCGCGGTCTCGATCGTCGTCACGGAGCTGGCGAATAACCTGCACCATTACGCACCAGGCGGTCGATTGCTCCTTCAGTCGCTGTCGTTCGCTTTCGGGAGCGCGGTGGAAATCTTGTCGATCGATTCAGGTCCTGGAATGCCTGACATGGACCGTTGCCTGCAAGATGGGTACTCGACGAGCGCTACGCCGGGCAATGGCCTCGGAGCAGTGCGCCGCCTTTCCACAGAATTTGATATTTTCTCTTCTCCACCGCAGGGGACGGTTGTCCTATCACGAATTCATGCCCATCCCGCGAAATTCCAAACCTCTCTCCCGCCGATCTTATGGGGTGCTGTCTCCATCCCGGCGCTGGATGAAGAAGTATGCGGGGACAGTTGGCGTGTTTCGGAACACGACGGGAAGGTCGCCGTTCTGGTTGCCGATGGCCTGGGACATGGTGTGCTTGCGGCCGACGCAGCACAGGCGGGCGCGGAGGTCTTTAGCGGTGGCGTAGGTCGGCCTGCGCAAATCCTCGAGAGCATCCACGAAGGCATCCGGTCGACGCGCGGCGCCGCCGTGGCGATCGCAGAGGTCAATCTCGCAACCCACGCTCTAACCTATGCGGGGATCGGCAATATTTCGGGGACGATGCTTGATGAAGACCAGCGGTCCGGCTTTGTTTCCCACAATGGTATCGTTGGCGTACAGATTCGAAAAGTGCAAGAATTTGAATATCAATGGCCACCCGGCGGGATCGTTGTCATGCATTCTGACGGGTTACAGACCCGATGGCGTTTGCAGGATTATCCTGGCTTACGTAATCGGCACCCAGCCGTCATTGCGGGTGTGCTCGCACGGGATTATAGGCGTGGACGCGACGATTTGACGGTCGTGGTCATGAAGTGGCGGGAGTAGTCGGTGAACGAAATCCACGATACGGACAATGACTTGAAGGTGTTGCGAAAGCAGCGAGACGACCTTCGGGCCGAACTCGAGGGAAATCGCATTGAAATCGAGACGCTTACCCGGGAGCTTAACGAGACCAACAACGGTGTCATCGCCCTTTACGCCGAGTTAGATGATCGCGCCGAGGACCTTCGCCAGGCTACTGATCTCAAGAGCCGGTTTCTGTCGTACATGAGTCACGAGTTCCGAACCCCGCTCAGCTCCATCGCCAACATGTCGCGGATTCTTCTCGAGTGTATGGACGGCCCTTTGACTGCCGAACAAGAGAAACAGGTATCGTTCGTTCGAGACGGCGCGCTGGAATTGACCGACATGGTCAACGACCTGCTTGATCTCGCCAAAGTCGAAGCAGGTCGCATCACCATTTCACCCGCCTGGTTCGAAATGGTCGATCTGTTTGCGGCGTTGCGAGGAATGTTCAGACCGATTCTGACCAAGGAGTCCGTCGACCTTATTTTCGAGGAGCCCCCGCGCATCCCTCGGCTCTACACTGATCACAAGAAACTTTCCCAGATCCTGCGAAATTTCATATCAAACGCACTGAAATTCACAATCAAAGGCGAAGTCCGGGTTTCAGTTGCGAACTTCGACGGGACTACGGTGACGTTTGCAGTCGTGGATACGGGCATCGGTATTGCGAAAGAGCATCAAAATACGCTCTTTAACGACTTTGTTCAGCTTGATTCCGCGGTCCAAAAACGTCTGCGCGGGACCGGATTGGGACTTTCCCTGAGTAAGAAGCTGGCCGAGCTCCTGGGCGGCAAGGTTTGGGTCCAAAGTGAACTGGGTGCTGGCGCCGCCTTCTTCTTGGCCGTCCCCGTGCGCCTCGGCGACCACGGTCATGCGCATAAAGATCATTCAAATGCAGGCGTTGGGGCCCGCGATGATGCATCAACCTAGGGCCGCCACAATTCTTGTCGTTGACGACAACACGGCGTCGCGGTACTCGACCGCCCGGTTTCTGAAAGCCGCGGGATTTGCAACACTGGAGGCTGTCACCGGTACGGAAGCCATCGAGCTTGCGCAGACCGACCCCGATGCAGTGGTGTTGGATGTCAATCTTCCTGATATGGATGGTTTCGAGGTCTGTAAGGCACTTCGCGCGCGCGCGAAAACAGCCCGTATACCGATCATTCATCTATCCGCGACGTTCGTTGGGGCGTCAGACAAGGCCCGCGGTCTCGAAATGGGCGCAGACGGCTATCTGACGCATCCGGTCGAGCCACCTGTTCTCATCGCGACCATCAGAGCGTTTCTTCGAGCGCGGGATGCCGAAGAGGGGATGCGCAGAAGCGAAGAAAGATTTCGAGCAATCTTCGACCAGGCAATCAACGGGATCAGCCTCCTCAGCCGCGACCTGGTGTATGTCGAAGTCAACACGGCCATGTGCCAGATGCTGGGCCGCAATCGCGAAGAAATCGTTGGATATTCCAGTTCGGACTTCGTGCCGCCGGACTCCTTGAACAAGCTCGCCGAAATTTCACGCGAGCTAGACATGGCCGGTGTCTGGCGGGGCACGTTCCCTCTTGTTCGATCCGACGGTCGGCTCATCGAATTGGAGTGGAATATCTCGATACATTCGGAGCCGGGCGTACGCCTTGCCGTGGTCACCGACATTACCGAACGCCGGCTGGCGGAGATCGAGCGAGATCGCCTGCTTTCAAGCGAGCGCTCGGCACGCTCGGAAGCCGAGCGGGCAAACCACCTGAAGGACGAATTCCTTGCCACCCTGTCACACGAACTGCGCACCCCCTTAAATGCAATCGTTGGATGGTCACAGTTGCTAAAACGTCGAGGGAGCGCTGACATCGCCGACTATCGTGACGGAATTGAAGCCATCGAACGCAATGCGATGGTCCAGGCACAGCTCATCAATGATCTTCTGGACGTCGCGCGCATTACTTCGGGGAAGTTGCGCCTGGAACTTCAGTCCATTGACGCCGTTCAGGTAATGCGCAATGCCATCGTGGCACTCATGCCATCCGCGGCCGCGAAGGGCGTCACCATCAAGCAGGAAATCGACGAGGAATCCGGGTTGATTTCCGCGGACCCCGCCCGGCTTCAGCAAGTGATTTGGAATCTCATCAGCAATTCCGTGAAATTCACGCCCAAGGGAGGCGAAATCTGTGTGCGTTTGAAAAGAACAGATTCAAGCATCGAGTTGATCGTCTCTGACAACGGCGAGGGCATTCGCCCTGAATTCCTGCCGCATATTTTCGAGACGTTTCGGCAAGAGGACGGAGCGACCACGCGGTATCACGAAGGCCTCGGATTAGGGCTGGCTATTGTCAAGCGTCTTGTGGAGATGCATGGCGGCAATGTGACGGCTCACAGCCCTGGCGAAGGAAAGGGCTCTTCCTTCGTGGTGCAGCTGCCCCCTAGAGGGGTATCCTCGTCGGAGATCGACGCGATGAGTCTCGCGCGCAATAAGCAGTCTCCAGATAAGGCGCTGGTCCAAGGAGCACTAAAAGGCGTACAGGTACTTTTGGTCGAGGACGATGAGGATGCACGCTCGATCATTCGGCGTGTCGTCAGCGAATGTCTTGGGACCATTTTGGAAGCGCCCTCAGTGTCGTGCGCACTCGCGCTATTGGAAAGCGACCGACCCGATATTCTGCTCAGCGATATCGGGATGCCAGGCGAAGATGGCTATGATCTTATCCGACAGGTGAGGGCACGAGGTTTTGGGGCCGAGTGCCTGCCTGCGATCGCCCTCACCGCTTACGCGCGCCCGGATGATGAAAAGCGTCTTCTGGCCTCGGGATTCCAAGCCCATCTCACGAAACCCGTGGATGTGGAGAAGCTGGTTGCGACGATTGCGCGGCTTGCGGCACGGCGAGAACGAGAAGCCAATGAGCCGATCGAGTGATAAATCACTGCGACAATGCGCTGTGGTTCCGCTTCACGACAGGCGGTTCTGGAATGTTTTCACAGCGGATACCCATTCGACGAGAGACCCATTGCGATCCCCCGTTTCGTCCGTCTTACGGGGAACCTTTACCCGAAAGAGCGTTTGACGACCATCCGTCGATTGCACCTCGATGCTGCCTCGATGGGCTTGGATGATCTGCTGCACGATGTAGAGACCCAGGCCAAGACCGTCACTTCGACGGGGTTGTTGTGTCGCCCGTACAAATGGATCGAAGATATACGGCAACACGTCGGCAGGAATACGGCCCGCATTGGCGACAGATAGGATGACGATGTCGCCATCCTTACCGTCTACAGCGACCCGGATCGCGTGACCCACCTCGCCATGTTGCAGCGAATTCCCGATAAGATTTGACACGGCTTGGGCGAGCCGGTTTGCGTCCCACTCACCGTTAAGATCACCTTCACGCAAAACCTCGATTTCTCGCTCCGGGAAAGCCATCTGCAGTTCCCGCACCACGCGCTGAACCAATGCGCCCAAATCCGCCGGTTCAGGTTTGATGGCGATACCTCCGGCAAGCCGTGCTCGCGCAACGTCGAGAATGTCCTCAATCATTCGACTCATCCGCCTGCCGCTGGACAGCATCCGGGCCGTAGCCTCTTGCACCTTCTGGTCGTCAGAACAGCGCTGAATGAAGCCTGCCGAAGTCAGAATCGTGCTCAAGGGAGTGCGAAGATCATGTCCGAGGATCGCCATGAACATTTCGTTCAAATGCAAGGCTTGGGTTCGCTCCCGCAACTCGTTGGCCAGTTGCCGTTTCTGATGATGGAGCTGGAAGAAGACGTCGGCTTTGCTCTTAAGAATGTACGAATCGATCGGCTTGTAAAGGAAGTCCACAGCCCCCGCCTCATAGCCTTTGAAGAGCCGGAGTTGGTCGCGCGTACCGGCCGTGACGAAGATCAGAGGTACATGACGCGTGCGCTCGCTGCCGCGCATGAGTTCGGCCAGTTCGAAGCCGTCCATGTCCGGCATTTGCACGTCGAGAAAAGCGAGCGCGACATCATGGACAAGGAGCAGTTCGAGCGCCTCAATACCCGAGCGGGCCTCGAGCAACTCGACATCGTCACGGCGCAATAGTGCGGAGAGCGCGTGGAGATTTTCCGCTACATCGTCTACCAATAGGCACTTCATTCGAGAGTGCATACTGTCGCCCTGCTTGTCAAAATCGGGATTCATCCGGCGCTCCTCTTTTCCAGCAACCGCAGTTGACCTGCCATCTGCTCCAGCGAAAGAACGCAGTCCACGGAAACGTGCTGTAAGGCCGACCTGGGCATGAGTGACGCTTGCGCACTCTCGGGCTCTTGCACCATCGTCATCCCGCCCGCACGGTAAACCGCCTCCAGGCCCCGCGCACCGTCATGACTCGCACCGGTGAGGACAATCCCGAGAAGCCGTTCGGCGAAGATGTCCGCAGCCGACTCGAAGAGTACGTCGATGGATGGGCGGGAGAAGTTCACGGGGTCGTCCACCGAGAGAGCAACGCGAGGTCCCTCGTCCACGAGCAAGTGATAGTCGGATGGCGCGAAGTACACCGTTCCCGGCTTCACGGGTTCCTTGTCTTCCGCCTCTCGAACGGGCAGCGCGCACTTGTGTCTGAATATCTCGACGAGCATGCTCGGCACTTCCCGAGGCAAATGGAGCACGATGAGGATGGACGCGTCAAACCCCGCTGGCAGTGCGGGAAGAAGAACAGAAAGTGCTTCCACCCCCCCGACTGACGCTCCAATGACAATCGCTTCGACCGGTCTCTGGGAAAATTGGGCCGGCGTCACAATTCGCTCACCTTCTGGAAGATTCGATCCTTTTGCACGATCTCCGTAAATTCTGCCGCGTGGGATGAATACCGTAATGACTCTTTCGCACCGATGCCGAGGAATCCTTTGCGACAAAGCGCTTCGCCAAATAGCTGGACCGCGCGACCCTGAAGTTCGCGGCCGAAGTAGATGAGGACGTTGCGACAAGACACGAGGTGGACCTCGGCAAATACGCTGTCGGTGGCAAGGCTGTGATCCGAGAACACGATGTGCCGCCTCAAGGTTTTGTCGAACACCGCTGCGCCATAGGCGGCGGTGTAGTAATCGGAGAGAGACGAGCGCGCTCCCGACTTTCGGTGATTTTCGGTAAAGTCTGCGACGCGCTCCACGTCGTAGATGCCTGCTTCGGCCTTTTCCAGGGCATGCGCATTGATGTCCGTAGCGTAGATGAGCGTGCGTTCGAGCAGTCCCTCCTCTCTCATGAGAATCGCAAGCGAGTACACCTCTTCGCCGGTACTGCAGCCCGCCACCCAAAGTTTGAGCGACGGATAGGTCCTCAGGAGAGGAACGACCTTTTCGCGCAACGATCGGAAGTAGGTTGGATCCCGAAACATCTCACTCACCTGGACGGTGAGAAAATCCAGAAGTTTCGGAAAAATGGCCGGATCGTGCAGGACCTTGTCCTGAAGCTGCGATAGCGTCTGATACCCGAAGCACCCCATCGCCGACGTCACCCGCCGCTTCAGGGAAGCATTGGCGTAACCTCGGAAATCATAGTGGTACTTGAGATAAATGGCGTCGATGAGGAGCCGAAGTTCGATGTCGAATTCTTGGGAAATCACAGCGCCCGCCCCTCTTATTTCGGCATCCACACTCGCACCAGAGATAGAAGTCTTTCGACATCCAAGGGTTTGGCAATATAGTCGTTGGCGCCCGCCGCGAGGCATTGCTCCTGATCGTCTCTTGTCGCCTTCGCGGTCATGGCGATGATCGGCAGTTTCCTCCATTCCACAGAGTTTCGAATTTCCCGTATCGCGGTAAACCCGTCCATCTCCGGCATCATGATATCCATCAGCACCAGGTTGACCGAAGCCCGTGGCGAAGTAACGCCGCGCTTCAGAACTTCGAGGGCTTCTCGGCCATTCCGCGCCACCTCCACCTTGACGCCCTTTGCTTCAAGTGCTGCGGAAACCGCGAAGACGTTCCGCACGTCGTCTTCCACGACCAGAATACGTCGGCCCTCCAGGGTGGCATCCCGATTGCGCGCCACTTTCAGCATCTTTTGCGCCTTCATCGGCAGCGTCGATTCCACCTGATGGAGAAAGAGCGTGACTTCGTCCAATAAACGTTCGGGAGAGCGCGCATCCTTGATGATGATGGACTTCGAGAACTGCCCGAGCTTCTGCTCTTCATCGCGCGTCAAGGAACGGCCGGTATAGATTATGACCGGAGGATGTGAAACGCTTTCATGCTCAGCCATTTGCTTGAGCAGTTCATAGCCGCTAAAGTCGGGAAGGTTCAGATCCATGACCACACAGTCGAACGTCGTGGATCTCAATTGATCCAACGCATCGCCGGCGCCTCCGACATCCGTGATTTGCACCGTGTCATTTGCGAGCAGGGCACGGATACTGTCGCGTTGTCGCTCGTCGTCTTCAATCACGAGCACGCGATGGACGTTTTGAGAGAATTTTGCTTCGAGTCGCTGGAACGCCTCAATGAGTTGTTCCCGTTTCACCGGCTTTAGGGCATAGCCGATTGCACCACGCCCGAGTGCCTCGTGACTGTAGTCCGCGACGGAAACAATATGCACCGGGATGTGCCGCGTCTTGGGGTTGTGTTTGAGCTGATCCAATACACCCAGCCCCGAATGATCGGGAAGATTCATGTCCAATAGGATGGCGCTCGGCGTGTAGGCTGCGACCGCCACCAAGCCGTCATTCGCAGAATGGGAAACGACACACTGGAAACCCATCTCATGGGCCAAATCTCTCAGAATCGCAGCAAAGCGCGCGTCGTCCTCGATGACGAGGATGAGGCGAGTGCCCATTTTCAGCTGATCGCGATCGTCCTCAATCGAAATCGGTGACGAGACCTCTCTGGAAACCGGACTCGGGGTTGCCGGCCCTGCCTGTTGATCGACCGGGCCGGCGGCGATGGGCGATGGCGAAAGAGAAACACTCTTTGTTTGGGGCGTTTGGATTGGGCCGGCAAAGACAAGCGGCAGGATCAGCGTGAATATGCTGCCTTGTCCCACCGTACTCCGAACATCGATGTTACCCCCCAATAACCGTGCCAGGTCGCGCGAGATGGAGAGTCCAAGTCCGGTGCCGCCGTAGCGCCGGTGGGTGCTGCCGTCCGCTTGACGGAAAGCCTCAAAAATAATGCTCTGCTGGTGCTGCGGAATGCCAATTCCCGCATCGTGAACCGCAAACGCGATCGAATTCTCAGCAATCGGAAAAACCCGAAGAGAGACTTCGCCCTTGTCCGTGAATTTCAGCGCGTTCGAAAGAAGATTCTTCATGATTTGCGCAAGTCGCTGCGGATCCGTGTCGATCCGTTCCGGCGTACCCGGATCCACCGTCGCACGAAAAGTGAGCCCCTTCTGTTGAGCGAGAGGCTCAACCGTTTTCACCAGGGCATCGACCGCCGCCGCGATAAGAATCGATTCGGAATTCACGTCAACTTTACCGGCCTCTATTTTCGAGAGATCCAGAATATCGTTGATGAGGGCCAGGAGATCGTTGCCTGCGGATGAAATGGTCTGCGCATATTTCAACTGCTCGTCGCTCAGGTTACCCTCCTTGTTATCGGCGAGGAGTTTCGCGAGAATCAGCGTCGAATTCAGTGGCGTACGCAGTTCATGGCTCATATTCGCCAGAAATTCATTCTTGTATTGGGTCGCGCGCTCCAACTCGGCTGCTTTCTCCGTCAGTACGACCTGCGCACTGGACAGCGCGTCCTTCTGTCGCTCGAGGAGTTTGGTTTGCTCTTCCAGTTGCGCGTTGGTCTGCTCGAGCTCGGCTTGCTGAGCCTCCAGTTGGACCTGGGATGCCGTGAGCACACGGCCTTGCTCCTCCAGTTCCTCATTACTGACGCGTAGCTCCTCTTGCTGCGCCTGCAGTTCCTCCGCTTGCACCTGGGTTTCTTCAAGTAATTCTTCCAGGCGAGTGCGATCCTTCGAAGTACGCACCGCCACACCCAGCGACTGCGAGACTCGTGCAAGCAGTTCTCTGTCCGCAGGACGAACGGTATGGAAGAACCCGAGTTCGACGACCGCCTGCACAATGCCATCGGAACTCGCGGGAGCCACGAGGAGCGAACAAGGTCTACTGCTACCGAGAGCGGACGTTACCGAAAAGTAATTCTTCGGAACATCCTCTACGTAGAGCAGACGGTTCTCTTTTGCAGCCTGCCCCAGGAGGCCGTCACCGGCCCTCAGGACTTCGGGCCGCAACCCTTGCGCCATGGCGTAGCTACCGAACCGTCGAAAACCGTCGTCGCCTTCCCTGATGTAGATCGCCCCAATCTGCGCGTCGAGATAGCTTGCAAGATACTCGATCACACTTGCCCCCAGACGATCCATCCGCTGGTCACCTTGAATGCGCGCGCTCAACCCGGCCAAGCCCGCACGCAACCAGGATTCCGTCTCGCGTCCCCGATAGTCGCGAGACGTCATGGCCGCGGCCGCGGCGATCAGCATGAGCAACAGGATCGAACTGCCGATCGTGAAGAAAACGGAAAAACGTTCCGATTGTTGCCAAGCACCTTCGCGGCTGGCCAGCAGCGTGCGTTCCTCATTCTCCGTGCCATCAAGTACCGAGCGGATTTGTTCCATCAACGCTCTGCCACGATCCGTTCGCACAAGAGCGAGCGCATCCTCTGTATTTCCGGCGCGCGTTAGCGCAACCGTCTGCGCCAATTCCTCCAGTTTTTCCGTGGTCAGCTGTTGGAGATTATTGAGCCGCCGCTGTTGTTGGGGGTTATCGCTAATCAGACTTCGCAAACTCTTGAAATCGGCGTCGAGCGCCGCCGTCGCGCTCACGTAGGGATCCAGATATCGCTCCGACCCCGTGAGAAGAAAACCCCGCTGGCCTGTTTCTGCGTCCTGGACGCTAGCCAGGAGCATGTCCAGACTCCCGATCACCTTCAATGTCCGCGTAACGCGCTCTGCATCGACCGATCGGCTCCGCAGGGAACGAAAGGAGAAAGTGGCAACCAGGATCACCGCCAGTACGGCCAACGCAAAGCCGACGAATGTTCCGGGAGGCAACAGCCGACGGGCTCGGGGGCGGCCGCCCGAAGTGAGGTTGGCAAGCACCCCCGTCATGGGTACGATTTACTCGTTACAGTCGGCCGAAATTCCGCCACGTATTCTCCAATCCGATGTTTTTGCGTGGATGCTATTGGAAGGAGGCGTCGCCGCAAAGCGATCCCCAAACTCGATGTCTCTCTTGTGATCGACCGCTTGCAACAAGCCAGATAATACGGCACCTCCATACGACGAAATGGAAGTGCCGCTCGCTTGGAATTAACGCTACACGGGACTTAGCGCGCAGCGACAACACATGCCAGACTTAGACTGACGTTGTCCGGCTTGCACTTTTTTCCTCACAAAACAGCGCAGTGGGACAACGAGAATAATAACGTAGGTCGATTCACTGCCACCCTGAAACGGTTCGAAGATCGCGTCGACTTCTTGCCTCTTCGCCGGCATATGCGAATCGTGATACCCGGCTGACGGCGTAAATATGGGGGCGACGGCACTCGGCGACATGCCAACGCCGCGCCATGAAAAAGGGGCGACCTCGTCGCCCCTTTCAAGGAAATTAAAGGGAATTATGCTTCGGCATCGGGCCCAGGGGTCTGCAAATCGAGCAAATTGACCGTGTACCCGCCTGTGGGGCTCGGCTGAACGACATATTCCTTTCGCCTGCCCGACCCGGCGGCCCGCGCCTTTCGGGCCCAGTTTGAAAGATAGGCGGAATCATCCTCTTTTGCGCGCACTTCTTCGGCGTCTGCCACCGCATTGCCAATTGTTGCTGCCATGGATCGCTCCTTGAACATCTAATTTATTTTAGCACTTGCCCTCTTTTTGTACACGATAACGAGTGCTGCCAAGGCTGCCAGGACGGGCTGCATCAGCGGTTCCAAAAGCTCCAGTTTTTCAGCCGCCTGTAGACTCTCGACACTTCGGTGAATGTTTAGCACCGCCATCGGCGTCTGAGAAAACCCCATTCCAGGTTCAAATATGGGGAAACTCATGAAACTTGCAATGACCTTGCGATTTTTCTGGAAGAAGTCTGTCCATTCTTTTCGCACGGTCAGCGAAAACCTATCCATTCCCGCGAACTCCTCGACATCGGCCATGCCGCGAAAATAACGAGATTTCTTCAAGAAAAATGTCTCGGGTGCGCCCGGGAGCGTATTCCCAGGCATCTGCGCGTCAACCGCAGCATCTTTCCCGAACTCGGGAATCGGTAATGCAATGTGATCGAGGAGACCGTCCGGAACCTGAATATCGTCCTGAGCCGTGGTTGCGGCCGATAACTTCATCTCGACATCCAGAACGCCGCGTAAGCCGGCGACCGTGACGCCGGGCTCAATGAACTTGAGTCGACGCTGCAGCGCCGCCACTTCATTTCCCGAATCTTCTTTTCCCGATTTGAAAAGCATGACGTTGCAGGCATACCGTACACCGTGGCCGTCGACATCGAACCCGCGAGCCAGGCGTAGCACAATGGCCAAGTGCCCCTCGACGAGATGATCGAAGTCTTCGGCAGCTGCTTGCGTATAGTCACTCGGCCGGAACCAAGGACCCAGCAGATCAGGCACCAGCTCGGCATAAAGCGCCAGGAATCCGCGCGGCGGCAGGGTGTGCAGCTGACGCACCATCTCGGAAATCTTGGATGCGCTTTCCTGAAGGTCGGCGGTATGGCGCAGAATTCCAGACGCCTGCGTCCCTAATAATTCAGTCTTCTCGCCGACGCTGGCTGTGGCCGCCTTCAATTCCTGCGTGGCACGCGCCGCGCTTCGTGATTGGGCCCACAAGGTACCCGCAAAACAGGCTCCGAAAATTGCGACAAATACCAGAAAGACGTAAGCCTGAAGTTCAATTTCAGAGCCCGGCTTGAACGTTACCTTCAGCTCATTCATCCAGCTCGCTAAGACGGCCCAGTTCCAGATCTCGAACCATTTTTCCGCTTGCGCGGCAACGTAGAAGCTAGAGCGGCCCAGCGGGTCTTCCCACGTCGCACCCAGATATCCCGCGAGAACGCCGGAAATTGTGGTGATCGCCCCAAAAAAGGGCCATAGGAAGACGGCTTCGAGGGCATTCCCGAATCGAGTAAATTCGCGACCGGCGTGGGCCACGTTCGGAGACTGTCCGTCCATTCGCGTCGGTTCGGGATCCGCCTGCGCCATGCGATCTCCTCTTCGCTTTCGGGCCGCCAAACAGCATCATTGTCTCCGTTTCTTATTCAATGCGCATCCGGTTTGGAGCGGTTTGGCGGCCGTTTATTGGCAGCCGTTATGCGTCCGTTTTCCGAGAAATGAGCAACGTGGCCGAGTCGGCAGACGTGCTGAATGTGAAGTCGTATTCTCCGAGAGTGCGCGGCGCCAGGCCGGCGTGGCAAAACAGACGCCCAACGGATGCGCATAGGCATCCGTGTCAGGCGAGGCGCCGCAGGGGCGCATAAAAAAGGGTTTCCAAAAAATCGGGGTGCGATCCGCATACGAACCCGTCAAAAATCTGCGGCTCGCGCCCCATAGACCTTATCTCTCAGCGGTCTTCACAGGAGGAGCGTCATCAGACGATGCAACCCCGCTGGATTGTGACTGATTTTTCGCATACTGCGCGGGTGCCTCGGATGATTCCGACGCGATGAAGTGACGCTCCGATTCTCCGCTACGGCTGGTGACCTGATATTGCTGCTCGGCGCGTGCCACGCCCGAAAAACCGGCCACAAGCGCGGTGGCGATTACGACGTTTTTCATCATCGAGAATTTGCTGTTCATGGCTATTCCTTTTCAAAATGGATCATGGGTAAGGCGCGAAACCGTCGAGAGTCGTGCTCGGCGCCTGTGATCCATTGGGCTCTTGCCATGTTTCTCGTCCATTTCGCATCTGACACTTGGCGTGTCAGCTGTAATGAATCGATCCGGGTCGCGGGATCCAACAAAATTCATGAGGAAATACCGTGCGACCTTGGCGTCCTCCTGAGCTGGTGTGTCGTGACGACGCCAGCAATGCAAGAAAACTCGATTAGCGTGAAGAGTCGGCGCCGCGAGCGAGCACGCGGGCCAGCGCCAGGGCGATGTCGCGGCGCTCGAGAGGTTTGTGCAAGACGTCGCCAACACCCGCCAGGGCTGCGCGCTCCGCCAACTGGCCGCCACTGTATCCGCTCATGAGAACGATAGGCATATCAGGCCGTACCCACCGAATTTCCCGCGCAAGCTCGGTGCCGGCGAGATCCGGCATCGTCTCGTCGGTGAGCACGAGATCGAATCGCTGCGGCTCGGCTTGTATCGCCAGCAGCGCGGCGG
>Ga0208357_1000169_pt1 | contig 51971 bp, 47 predicted proteins | sample NGESurdeep092012_6_FD_184487 | JGI IMG/M metagenome (GOLD analysis project Ga0208357, IMG submission 184487) | Arctic peat soil microbial communities from Barrow, Alaska - NGEE Surface sample F52-2 deep-092012 (SPAdes) | ecosystem: Environmental > Terrestrial > Soil > Wetlands > Peat ...
AACATCCCATCCTGAATCCGCTCGTCTCCACGCATGTCTGTTAGACGAACAGAACTGGTGCAACGCCGCACACCGTGTACCTATTTCAACAAGTTCCTAAAGCAAAACCACTTCACCGCTTCATGTCCCCTCCCGCCGCTCGATGTTCTCCGCGCCCTCTTCGGCGACTACAACGTTCTCCGCCCCGAACATACCGACGAACAGGTCACAAAGGAGGCTGCCAAACTCTTCAGCCGCCTTGCAGAACGCCTCGAATTGGAGGATCGCAGCCTGGGCGCAACAAGCGAGCAGGTCGCGCATTTCCTCATGCGCTTGCTTTTCTGCCTCTTTGCTGACTCCATCGGCCTGCTGCCAAATCACGTTTTTCGCCGCCTTGTGCAAGAAGACCGATTCAGTCCAAAGAGATTTCTCCGCAAACTCACCCTGCTCTTCGAGGCCATGAGCGAGCGCGAAGGCATCTTCGGCGAGCACTCCATCAAATACTTTAATGGCGGTCTCTTCGACACTGCGTCGATACTCGCCCTTGACCAAGCCGACCTGGGTATCCTGTACGAAGTTTCCAAAAACTACGATTGGTCTCACGTTGCACCCGCTATTTTCGGGACGCTTTTTCAGCGCTCCCTCGACCCCGAGCGCCGCTCCCTCATTGGCGCGCATTACACCTCCGAGCAAGACATCCTCCTCCTTATCGAGCCTGTCCTCATGAGGCCGCTGCAGCAACGCTGGGCCGAGGTCAAAAGGCGGACTCTCGATGCTCTGGGAATCGAGCGTTCGGAAGAAGAGGCGCGAGGCTCCAGGCAAATCCGGCTGCGGGTTGATCGTGAGTCCCAGAAAATTCTTGGCGCCTGGATCAACGAACTTACATCGGTCCGGGTTCTCGACCCTGCCTGCGGCTCCGGAAACTTCCTCTACGCCGCCCTTCGCAGAATGCTTGACCTGTGGCTTGAGGCCCGAGATTTCGTAACAGAGCAAGGCATCTCGTTAGTCCTGCCCAAGATGGTTTCGCCCTCGCAACTCTACGGCATCGAAACCGAGTTTTACGCGCACGAGCTCGCCTCTGTCGTCGTCTGGATCGGCTTCCTCCAGTGGAAGCACGAGCATGCAGAGCGGGAAGATAAAGAGCCCATCCTCCAAAAGCTCGCAAACATCGAGCACGACGACGCCATCATGCGAAAAGATCAAAACGGTAAAGCATTCGAACCCGAGTGGCCGAACGCGGACTTCATAATAGGCAACCTCCCATTCCTCGGCGGTAAACTCCTGAGAAGAGGGCTCGGGGACAACTATGTTGACCAGCTCTTTGAGCTCTATGAGGGCCGCGTCAAAGCAGAATCAGATATCGTAATCTATTGGTTCGAAAAGGCTCGCGCCGCCGTTGAAAAATCTCCGAAGACTCGTGTCGGTCTGCTCGCGACTCAATCAATACGTGGCGGCGCAAACCGGAATGTCTTGGAACGGGCCGCGCAATCCTCATCCATTTTCTGGGCTTGGAGCGACAGAAAGTGGCTGCTCGAAGGCGCCGCGGTCCACGTGTCGATGATAGGTTTTGGCGCGAGCGATAACGAGCAAAGAATGCTCGACGGCAACCCAGTCTCATCAATTAACCCCGATCTAACCAGCGGGCTAGACATAACTACCGCGAAACGCCTCAGAGAAAACGAAAACATATGTTTCATGGGTACGACAAAGGCTGGCCCATTCGAACTGGATCCGGACACCGCGCAGAAGATGCTCTCCGCCCCTACCAACCCAAACGGGCGTCCGAACTCAGATGTCATCCGTCCATGGATCAACTCACTTGACATCGCACGTAGACCACGCGGAATGCATATCATCGACTTCGGCACCGAAATGGATGAGCGGTCAGCGGCCCTATACGAGCTACCGTTCCAATACGTTCATCGCCACGTATTACCTCAGCGCCAAGAGAACAGAAGGGAAGCATATGCGGAGAGCTGGTGGATTCACGCCGAACCAAGACCAGAACTGCGAGCAGCAATTAAGGGCCTTCGACGGTTTATAGCTACGACCAGAGTCTCTGTCCATCGGCTCTTCATCTGGGCGGCAGAGAATACCCTGCCGGACTCTGCGACCTTCGCGTTCGCGCGCGATGACGACTATTTCTTCGGGGTTCTCCACTCCGGCATACACGCGACATGGGCGAAGGCGCGGGGAACTCAACTGGAAAGTCGGCCTCGATACACGCCCGACACGACGTTCGACACCTTCCCCTTTCCATGGGATCCCGTCGCGGAACCACACGAAGACGACGAGCACCGAGTCAAAGCAATTGCCGACGCCGCACGCGAACTCGTTCGCCTCCGAGACAACTGTCTCAACCCGCCCAAATGCCCACCCGAGGAACTGAAGAAGCGAACCCTCACCAACCTCTACAACGAGCGCCCCGAATGGCTCGACAATGCACATCGAGATCTTGATAAGGCCGTATTCGCCGCCTACATCTGGCCCGTCGATCTCTCAAAAGAGGAAATCCTCGCCCGCCTCCTCGCACTGAATCACGAACGCGCCGCACCCCAGGGCGTTCCCGCTGCAAACTAGCGGCGCTCTGAGCAGACCCCCGCCAGCCCCCAATTCCGTCAACTCCGCTCCGTTCCCGTCAACCCCATACGCTCTCTGACTTCCATCTAAGTATCTGGTTTCAAACAGAATATATTTTCTCCCAAGTTTGCCGGTTATTTCGGCCGTTTCACTAGACTCGCTTTATAGGGTGGATTGTATCTCCCTCTGAGAGTGGTGGGCGGTTTTGGGTGTGCCGGCCGGGGATTCCGGCGTCCCTCAAACCGTCCATCCCCTTTTCGACACGCCCATCCTTTTTGAGCCGCCCACGCTTGCGTCTCACGCGCATGCCCCGCATCACAAGGTTCCGCATCCTGAAATATCGGGGCGTCAATACAGTTGTGTCCCGCCGCGTCGCTGCAGCCGTTCTTCGACTCCTGCAACGCCGCGCCGTAAAATGTGGAGTGGGACCCCGTTTACGAAAGCGAAGGGCGCGAAGTGAAGTCCGGAAAAAAGAAGACCGTCAAAACAACCGCCCAATCCAAATGGGCCGCACAAGCAGGCCGAGCGGCCAAAACCGGTCAAGCCGCTAGAAGGGGCCGAACCGGTCGCAAGCCTACAAACAAGCGCGACGCGGTCAATATTGTCTTTTCTTCCCCTGAAGCCGAAGAAATCAAGAAGGAAATCTGTTCTGCAGGCCGCAAGCTCTGGATGCGCCAATATGTTGACGGCAACGGCGGCAACATTTCTTATCGCATCGGCCCCAACGCAGTCCTGTGTACGCCCTCGCTGGTAAGTAAATTCGATCTCACGCCTGCCGACATTTGCCTAACCGACATTAACGGCAAGCAGATTGCCGGAAGCAAGACTCGCTCCAGCGAACTGCTGCTCCATCTCGAGATCTACAAAGCGGTGCCGCAGGCGAAGGCGGTCGTGCACTGCCATCCGCCCCACGCCACGGCCTACGCGATTACCGGCTGCCTGCCGCCCAGCCTCATCATTCCGGAGTTTGAGGTCATCGTGGGCAAGGTCGCGATCGCGCCCTATGAAACGCCGGGCACAAGGGCGTTCGCTGAAACCGTTCTTCCCTACGTGAAGAATCACAACACCGTCCTGCTGGCCAATCACGGCATCGTCTGCTGGGCCGACACGGTGACGCGCGCCGAGTGGTGCGCCGAGGTGCTCGATACCTATTGCTGGATTCTGATGCTCGCCGCGCAGTTGGGCGCGCCCATCTTGCGCATCTCCGAGCAGCATGGCGCCGATCTCCGCGCGCTGAGAAAAAAACTCGGGCTGCCGGAATTTCCGCTCGACATGCCGCCCGTGAGCGAAGCTCATCTTGAATCCCAAAGCGCCATCGCGCTCAAACAGGCGTCGTCGGACGGCAGCAACGGCAGCGCCCGCGGCGCGAATGGAATTTCCGATCTCGACGGCGCCGGCAGCGTGGATAGCGCCAGCAGCGTGGATGGCGCCAGCAGCCCCAGTATCGACGCGCTCGTAAAGTCGCTGACCGATGCGGTGATGGCAGCGATTGCCGAGAAATATACGCTGGTCCCGCGCAAATGAAGGCACTCATTTTCTTGTTCAGCCGTTGAGGCAGCGCCCATGCAGATCAATTCCGACGACGTGCTCCTCGTCATCGACGTGCAGAATGATTTCTGCCCCGGCGGCGCGCTCGCCGTTCCCCACGGCGACGAGGTCATCGCGCCCATTCATCGCATTGGGCCACGATTTCAGCACATTGTCCTCACACAGGACTGGCACCCGCCGAATCATTCTTCATTCGCCGCGTCTCATCCTGGGAAAAGCCCGTACGACTCAATCGAACTCGCCTACGGTAACCAAACGCTCTGGCCCCCCCATTGCGTGCAGGGCACGCGCGGCGCGGAATTCCACCCAGCGCTCGGTATCACTCAAGCCGAGCTGATCCTGCGCAAAGGCTTCCGCACGCAGATCGATTCCTATTCCGCATTTTTTGAGAACGACCGTTCCATGCCCACTGGCCTGGCCGGCTATCTCCGCGAGCGTGGCTTCGCGCGTGTCTTTCTCGCCGGCCTCGCTTACGACTACTGCGTCGGCTACTCTGCGCTCGATGCGCGCCGCCTCGGTTTCTCAGCATTCGTCCTGCGCGATGCCTGCCGCGCCATCGACCTCAACGGCTCCGTGGCCGCGATGGATGCCGCGTTCGCGAAGGCCGGAGTCGAAGTGATCGAAAGCTCTGAGCTTCTCCGGTCAGGTTGAAGCGAGTTCAGCGTCGAACACAATCATCCGGTGATGCGGTATGCTGGAAGCACCGAATAAGGTGCCTCATCTACAAGCTTCGTCCGGAGGGCAAATGCTGAACATCGCAACTGACATTCAATCCTTGACCGCATTCCGCCGCAATTCCGCCGGAATGATGAAACACCTTCGAAAGAGCAAACGCCCACTGGTGTTGACGCTGAATGGCAAGGCCGCCGCAGTCGTGCAGGATGCCGAAGCCTACCAGCGCCTGCTCGACGTGGCCGCACGCGCGGATGCGGCGGAAGGCGTCCGGCAGGGTCTGGAGGACGCAAGAAAGGGACGAACCAGGCCTGCAAAGCGGTTCTTCGACGAGTTTGAGTCTGCACGTGGCCTATCTCGTTAACATTACGGTTCGGGCAGAGCGCGACCTCGCCCTTCTTTATGAAGAGATCGAGGCCGACAGTTCGAGCATGGCGCGGAAATGGTATCAAGGACTAAAGCGAGCGATCCTTGACCTCGAAGATCAGCCCTACATCTGGCCGGCCACGCGTGAGGCGCGCCAGCTACGGCACATTCTTTATGGTCGTCGGCCTCATTCTGTCTATCGAGTGATCTACCGCGTTCAGGAAAAACGAAAGACAGTTGAAGTGCTGCATATCCGCCACGGGGCTAGGCGGCCGCTCAAGGCCCCCGATCTGAAGTGAGATGGTCCGCGCTGCCCACGCACCGTAAAATTGCCTCAGGCCGAACTCATTACCCGCCCAAACCGCGCACATGTCCCGCAACTTTTACATCCTCGCCGCCACGCTCGCCTTCTTCGCCCTCGTCTCCGGGGCCATGACGCTGGTGCCCTCAAGTTTTCAGCCCGGCCTGCCAGCCAACGGCTCCCTCTGGCGCACCATGGCGCTGCTGCTCCTGCTCGCCGCTCTCGCTTCGGCCCTCATCGGCGTCTTCAGCAATCTCTTTGAGCAGGTAGACCGCCGCAGTGAGAAATCCCGCCGTGCGGCGCGCAATAAACGCCGCGGCAATAGCCAGCCCTAGAATCGCGAGCCCCTAAAATCGCCAGCCCTGGCAGATTACCCAAAGATCGCATTCAATCAAAGATCCAGGCCGATCAAATTAGAATGAAAATGTGCGGGATGTTTGGCCGCACAGGATCGAGCAGACACGAATGTACGAAGTTACAGTCGAGGCGGATTTTTCCTCCGGCCACTATCTCCGCAACTACAAAGGCAAGTGCGAGAACCCGCACGGCCACAACTACAAGGTCCGCGTCACGCTGGCCGGCGCCACGCTCGACGGGGCTGGCCTTCTCCTCGACTTCAAGCTCCTGAAGCACGTGCTTCGCCCCATCGTCGATCGCATCGACCACCAGATGCTAAACGACCTGGAGCCATTCACGACGCTCAATCCGTCGGCGGAAAACATTGCAAAATATTTTTACGACGAGACGAATCGCCAGCTTGCGGGAATGACCGTTGGCCGTGTGCGCGTGAAAGACTGCACCATCTGGGAGACGGACACCACCACAGCCACTTACTTCGAATAGCCTGCCGCCTCCGGGCGCCGTTGCCGTCCCGCCACGTCGCCAATTAATTCATCTGGCTCGACTTCGATTGCAGATATTTGTCGAAGGGAATCTCGAAATAGAAGAGCTCTTTGCCGTCGGCATCGCGCAAGTCGTGGAGATACAGCTTTGCACCCGCCAGCGGCTGCCTGAGACCGGAAACGTCGTAAAACAGGAAGCCGGCGCGCGTGGTGTGCGGCTCCACTGCCAGGGCTGAGTATTCAAAAGTATTGAAATCGTCCTCGATCTCCTGGATGCTGCCCTTGGGCTTGACGTGGAGAGGCGGCAGCGGCGCGGGCAGCGGAATTCTCGAACCCTGCCGCTCCTTCATCGTCATCATCCGCTCCACATCCTCCGGTTCGGCGGCGCGAATTCTGTCGCCGTCAGCCGTCTCAAACAGAATTCGCGCATCGATGAGCGAAATGGGCCGGTCGCCAAGGTTTGTCACGATCAGTCGAATCGGCATCACGTCGTGGCCCAGGTAATCAACGCGAAAGATGGATTCTTTTTCCCTCGTATCGTAGGGCTCGGCGGCGATGGCTACGTGCTCATCGGGGTGCACTTCGACAGCCGGAAACGAAGTCGCCGCTTGCACCGGCGGAGGCTTGCGGTCGCTCGCCGTCACCGGCAAGGCAAACCAAAGCAATAGCAACGGGATTACCCGCAAAAGTTTCATCGCGCTCAACTGTATCATTCCAAGAACAGAGGCTCTAGGATTAGACATGCGGAAGACTGGTTCGTTTAAGCATGTTTCTTTTTTTCTATAACTTTGCGTTGTTCGTGGCCCTCATTGCCGGCGCGCCCTGGTGGCTGTGGCGCATGGCCTTCACGCGTAGGTACCGCGAAGGGCTTATGGAGCGTCTGGGCCGGGTTCCGAGCCGCTTCGTCGCGGATGGTCCTTCAGATCTGGACCGTCCGCTTATCTGGCTTCATGCCGTCTCTGTTGGCGAAGTTCTCGCCGTCACGGGCTTGGTCAAGGCGCTTGAATCTGCGCTGCCCGGCTACTCGATCGTCGTCTCCACTACTACTCGCACCGGCCAGGCATTGGCCCGCGAGCGCTTCGCCTCGAATCAAGTCTTTTATTGTCCGCTTGACCTGCCTTGGGCCGTCAACGCCTATCTCAACGCTCTCCAGCCGCGCCTGCTCATCCTGGCTGAAACCGAGTTTTGGCCCAATCTGCTTCATGGTTGCTTTCACCGCGAAATTCCCGTCGCGGTGGTTAACGCCCGCATCTCCAATCGTTCATGGCCGCGCTACCGCAGGCTGCGCTGGTTCTGGCGTCCGGTGCTCGCTCGTCTCAGTAGCGCGCTTGCGCAGAGCCAGACTGACGCCGACCGCCTGCTCGCGCTCGGCTGCCTTTCTGATCGCGTTTCCGTCGCCGGTAATCTCAAATTCGACGTGCGCGCCGCGCAGGAATCGGATGCCACGCGCTACTTGCGTTCGGTTTCCGCCGGCCTGCGGTTCATCGTCGCCGGCAGCACGCTCGAAGGCGAAGAATCCGAGCTTATTGAATCGTGGCCGCGCCTCCTCGCCGAAGATCCGCAACTCGTTCTGGTCCTGGCCCCGCGACATCCTGAGCGCTTCAGCACTGTCGGGGCCCTGCTTCAGAAATCCGGTGCTCTGTGGAACAAGCGCTCTGGCTGGCCCTCTGAGGCCTCGGCGGTGCAACGCGCACCTCGCATGCTTCGTCCCGGCGAGATCGTCCTGCTCGACACCATCGGCGAACTGGCATCTGTATATTCGCTCGCCTCTATTGCGTTTGTTGGCGGCAGCCTGTTTCCGGCAGGCGGCCACAACCCGCTTGAGCCGGCCCAGTTCGCGGTTCCCGTCGTTATGGGCCCGCATTACGCCAACTTCGCGGGCATCGTTGACAGCCTGCGCAGTCACGACGCGCTGCGCATCGCCGCGAAGGAAGATTTGGCCTCGATCCTCATTGAACTTCTTGGCAACCGTGCCGCTGCCAAAGCCATGGGCGCGCGGGCAAAAGAGGTCTTCGACAGCGAGGCCGGCGCCACTGATCGCTGCGTCACCGCGATCCGCGCGTTGCTCGGCGCTGAATCCGGCAGAGAGCAGGAGCGATGAAGAGCTCGCCTGCCGCACGCCCGCTGCTTTGGCCTCTGGTGCCCGCTTACCGTCTCAGCCTCGCGCTGCGCGAGCTGCAATTTCGCTCGGGATTTAAGCCGGTGCGGCGGCTCAAATGGCCCGTGGTCAGCATCGGAAATCTTTCAACGGGCGGGGCAGGGAAGACTCCGCTCACCATCGCTCTAGCCAAAGCGCTCTCTGCGCGTGGCCTGCATGTTGATGTGCTCTCGCGCGGCTACGGCCGGCGTTCCACGCTCCCACTTTTCGTTGACCCCAACGACGCGGCGGAAGAATTCGGCGACGAGCCGCTCCTCATCGCCCGCGAAGCTTGCGTTCCAGTCTATGTTGCCGCCGAGCGATACGATGCTGGCTTGCTTGCGGAAGCAACCTCCGAAGCGCCGCAAAATACTGAAGAAAGCCGCAGGCCTAAAGCTCACATATTGGACGATGGCTTTCAGCATCGCCAGCTCGCCCGCGACGTCGACATTCTGTTGCTCGATGGAACCGAATGGTCGACCGAACATTTACTGCCCGCGGGCAATCTTCGGGAGCCCTTCAGTGCGTTGCGACGCGCGACGGTAGTCGCAGTGACCGAGCCGGGTGGGCTGCTACTGGAAAAGTGGCTTCGGAGCAATGGGCGCTGGCAGGGTCCCATTTGGCGTCTAAGGCGTTTCATGGAAATCCCGCCGCTTGACGGCCCCGTCACCGCGTTTTGCGGCATTGCACGTCCCGATCAGTTCTTCCAGGGCCTCGAATCAGCCGGCGTGAAGATAGCCGCGCGAATCGCCTTCGCCGATCACCACAACTACACCGCTGCCGATCTCGCCCGCATCACCGCCGCTGCCCGCAAAGCCGGAGCCACTGTGCTCCTAACCACGGAAAAAGATCGCGTCCGCATCGGGGCGCTCGCCACGACGGTTTCCGCGTCACTCCCGATTCAGACCGTCCCACTGCACATTGAGATCGAAGACGAGAAAGCCGCCATCGATTGGCTGATCTACTCGTTGAAAGATCCTGCGTGACGGCACGGCGAACCGCTCTTACTGCCGCTCTTCCACCGGAATCCACGGCGAAGGATATACCGGCCCGATGTAGTCGGCGCGCGGGCGGATCAGCCGGTTGTCGTCCAGTTGCTCGATCACATGCGCGGCCCAGCCCGCGATGCGGCTCACCGCGAAGATCGGCGTATAGAGATCGATGTCGATGCCCAGCGTCGCGTAGGTCGAAGCCGAATAAAAATCCACGTTCGCGTTCAGCTTTTTGTCCTTGTTAATGTAAAGCTCGATCGCCCGCGACATTTCAAACCACTTGGGCTGGCCCGCATCCTTACCCAGTTGCTCGCTCATCTTGCGCAGGTGCGTGGCCCGCGGGTCCTCGGTTTTGTAAACGCGATGCCCGAAGCCCGAGATCTTCTGCTTCGCCGCCAGCATGTTCTTCACGTACTCCACCGGATCGGCGCCTTGCTTGTCGATGGCAAGCAGCAGCCGCATCACCGCTTCATTGGCCCCGCCGTGCAGCGGGCCCTTCAGCGCGCCAATGGCGCCGGTAATTGCGGAATGAATGTCGGAGAGTGTTGCGGCGATGACGCGAGCGGCGAAGGTAGAGGCGTTCAATTCGTGGTCGGCATGGAGAATAAGTGCGATATCCAAAGTTCGCGTTGCCGTCTTTGAAGGCACTTCGCCATTGAGCATCCACAGGAAATTCCCGGCGTGGGTGAGCGAGCGATCCGGCGGCACAATTTCTTTTTGCTTTCGAATCCGATCGTAAATCGCCACAATCATCGCGATCTGAGCCGTCAGGTTGAACGCCTTGCGCACGTTCGCGTCGTGCGAGTTGTCCTTCTCGTCCGGGTCGTAAAAGCTCAGCGCCGAAACCGTCGTACGCAGCACCTCCATCGGCGTGGCCGAAGTGGGAAAGCTGCGCATCAAATCAATCACCCGGGGATCAAGCGACCGCGCCGCCGCCAGTTGCGATTCAAACTCGCGCAGTGCATGCGCGTTGGGGAGCGTTCCGTTCCAAAGCAGGTAGGTGCATTCCTCGAAGGTCGAGTGCTCGGCCAGCTCGTGAATGTCGATGCCGCGGTAGGAGAGGATGCCCGCATCTCCGTCGATCCAGCAAATGCCGGAGTTGGCAGCGACAATTCCTTCCAGGCCTTTTCCTGCGACAGCAGTCGACATAGCCCTTGCGTCTCCCCTGTTGTTTTGATAACAATCTGGCCGTTGCGATGGAGTTTCGGGTCGCGTCTAATCGCGCTTTGCCGCCGAAACAATCGGTAAAGATGTTTATAGCGTAGCCGTTCCGTCCTTGTCACGGAACCTTGTCACGCAACGTGGGACGGCAGGCGCTGCGGCCGCACAATCTGAGTGTCAGATGAGCAAATCCCGTCCATTCCCCGGCCCTTCGCTTTATCCTAAAGATTCGGCCAACGATCAGATTGGGGTTCCCGGCATTAACCGGAGCGCCACAGCCGGTAAGATTGTGAATCGTGAGGATTTCCGGAACGACTGAGACAATTTCGCCTTTGTGCGGCGTCTAACCGGACAGGATGTGCCATAACGCCGGGCATGATTGGCTTTACGCCGCATGTCCGTCAAGGAAAGGTAACGCATGAGTGAAGAGATCGAGAACGCCCCCCGAACTTACTCCGGCGCTCTGTTGGCGGCAATCGCCATCGCGCTGCTGGCCGCTGTTGGCAGCTTGATTTGGTGCTTCACGCTGACCGGCAAGCTAACCACCGCGCAGACCGAGCTGGCAGACTCCAAGCAGCAAGACACGCAACTTGCTGCCGATTTGCGCGAGACCAACGCCCGATTGAAAGTCGCCACGGATGAGCTTGGCAAATCGGTCGGCCTCACGCAAAAAGAGCTCGACGAGCGCGCGCAAGCCATCGTCCAGCGCGAGGAGGCGGATGAGACCGCGGAAAAGCAGACGGCACAGCAGGTCAACGGAATTTCGACCGATCTCTCGAACGTGAAGACGGATGTGGGCGGCGTGAAGACCGACCTGACCAAGACGCAGGGCGACCTGGCCACCACCAACAGCGAGCTCGAGTCAGTGAAAGGCGACTTGAGCGGCACCAACAGCGTCATCGCTCGCAACCACGATGAGCTGGTCACGCTTGAGCACAAGGGCGACCGCAACTTCTATGAGTTCACTCTCGAAAAAGGACAGAAGAAGCCGGTTGGCACGGTCTCGCTGGAATTGAGAAGGGCTGACGGCAAGCGGAGCAAGTTCACCCTCGACGTCTTTGCCGACGACAAGGTCTACGAGAAAAAGGACCGCAATTTGAATGAGCCCTTGCAGTTCTACAGCGGCAAAGATCAGGCGCTCTACGAGATCGTAGTCAACAACATCAATTCAAGGAACGAGATTTCCGGCTATCTCTCCACGCCAAAGAGCGCGCCGGTTCCGCCTACTGTTCAGTGATCGCAACCTGGGGCGTGACCTCGAGGCTGGGCTGATACCGGAAATTGAAGTTGTAGTCCAGCTTCTTGCGCGCGTCGAACGCCTCTTTCGTCATTTTGAAGGCCGAAATAAACGTGCCGTCCACCGTCTGCCCAGGGTTAATCGTCGTGTCCAGCGGCGAGATGGGCGTGTTGTGCGGCACCGGAATGTTCGGATAGGCGACAAAGATTCGGTCATAATCGGCCGTGTTGGCCGCGTAGCTTGAGTGGATGCCGTCTGCGAGCGTGGTGTTCGTCAGCACGTTCGCCAGGTACAGCGGGTGATCGGTGTGGTTTTCGAGCCGTACCTCGGTAAACACCATCACCTGGTCCACTTCTTCCTTGGGCATGGCTGCGCCACTGGCGTCAAAACCGGATGTCTCGGTATGCTGCGGATGCACCCACACAGCCACGATTTGCCCTGATGCGGCAGGCGGCTTTTGTCCCAGGAACACGTAGGCGCCAATCGCGAGGCTGACAACAACGGTCGCAATGACGGCAGCCACAACCACGTGGCTGGTGCCTTTGGTCAGTTCCTCGCCTAGTGCGGCGTCGTCCAGCTCCCGCTCTTCCTGTTGCAATAAGCTCGTGGGGGACCTCCAACCTCTTTGCGCCCTATCTTATTCCCAATTGAGCACAACAAGCCAAGCAATCCCTGGTTGCCCCACCATCCCTTCGTGCGCCAGGCCGATGACTTCGTGCTCGCCTGTGATGACCTTTGGGAGATGGGGCGGAAGCCTGGAGGTCTGCAAACGGCGCTTATGGCCTCGCCTTCAGCCCTCAATTTCTTTGGCGACGACCTCTCTAGGCAGACGGTCCACGTCTTCACCGCGAGATCGAAGAACGTAAATCCGATGATGGCCGTCCATCATGGTTCCATCGGGCCGCGTCTTGAGACAATGCGGTTGTCCGAGGGAGAGGCTTCTTTTCAATTCGTCGCTCGGAATCCTATGGAAAGAATCGAGTTTACTCTGGATCAAGCTCGTATCGGGTGGAGGGATTTGAGTGGAATCACCTAACCCTCGCTGGAAGACGATATATCCACTGCACCTGATCGGGAGTTTCCGGAACGGGCACTCCGCGGGCATTGCTCACCTCTTCGATCGCTGCGCGCGGCTCTGACCCGTCGAGTACAAGGAGAGATGCTGCGACCATTCCGGCTCGACCGATCCCCTGTCGGCAGTGAACCAGAACGTTTTTCCCGCGTTGCAATTCATCGTGAACGTCGTCGAGCATTTTAATCGCCGCGGCGCTTGAAGCGGGAATGTCCCTGTCGGGAATCGGAAAGGAAATGAATCTCATTCCTTGTTTTCCGACCTCATCGGCTTCGTCCTGAATAGCGAGTTCAGATTCCTCTCCCTTGGTCAGAAGCGAAAGCACCGTTTGGATGCCGCCCTGACGCCACCTCAACGCTTCATCGCTCAGCCAATCACCGCCGCGGGGACGCGATGAGATGTAAAGCTTTCCCGGCCACCCTCGATTTAGGATTGGCAACACTGCGATTCAAACCTCCAATTCTTCTGATTGAGCGTAGCAAAGCGGCGGCAGATTATCCATTGTGTGTTATTCCCTGGGACGGAGGGCGGCGAAAAAGCTGTTGGCCTCCCGCGTGTTCAGCACGTCCTCCTTTGTAAGCCACGCTCGTCGTAGCTGCTTCGCCCCGTAGACCATCTTCCCCAGGTTGCGCATGTCGTGGGAGTCAGACGACATCGCGATTTTGCATCCCAACTCTTTGGCCAGCCGCAGATTGCGATCGTCCAGGTCCAGCCGCTCCGGCGCCGCATTGTGTTCCATGGCCACGCCCAGCTCCGCTGCCCGCTTCAGCACCAAGGCCAAATCCAGCGCGAACGGTTCGCGGCGCAGCAGCAGCCGCCCCGTCGGATGCCCCAGAATTCGTACGTTCGGATTTTCTATCGCCCTGAGCACCCGCTCCGTCATCTCCTCGCGGCTCTGCTCGAAACGCGTATGCACGCTGGCGATCACCACATCCAACTGAGCAAGCACCTCATCGTCCAGATCAAGCGCGCCATCGGCCAGAATATCCACCTCGATGCCGGTGAACACGCGGATCTTTCCCTCCATCTGCTTGTCCACGGCGCGCACCTGTTTGATCTGCTCGAGCGCGCGCTTCTCATCCATCCCGCCCGTCATCGCAAGGTTCTTCGAGTGGTCGGTGATCGCAATGTACTTGTACCCGCAAGCCAGCGCCGCATCCGCCATCTCTCGGATTGAGTTGTGCCCGTCGCTTGCGGTCGTGTGCATGTGCACATCGCCGCGAATATCCTTAAGGTCCACAACGCACGGCAAATCATGCGCGGCCGCCGCATCAATCTCGCCCAGGTTCTCGCGCATCTCCGGCGGCATCCAGTCCATGCCCAGCGCCGCGTAAATCTCCTCCTCGGTCGCTGCCGCCACAGTCGCGCCCGCCGCGGCTATGCCATCGTCCAGCCGCGCCAGGGCCCACTCGCTCAGCGTGTAGCCCATCTTCAACGCGCGTTGCCGCAGCGTTACGTTGTGTGCCTTCGAACCCGTGAAATACTGCAGCGCGGCCCCATAGCTCGCTTCTGGCAACAGGCGCACATCCACCTGCAATCCTTGATCGGCCGAGCCACGACCCACATGAAAGCTCACCTTGTTTTCGCCTTTGGCGATGATGTCGGTGATGCCTGGATAAGCCGCCACATATTCGACCGCCGGTCCGGTCTTTTCAGGAGCACACGCGGGTCCCGTCACCAGCAAATCCAGATCCCCGATAGTGTCCCGCCCCCGCCGCTGCGATCCTGCCGGTGTCACTCTTTTGATCCCCTTGAATTTCAGCAAATAGGCCGCAATCCGCCCCGCTTCCTCGTCGGCCACATCGATCCGGAACCGCCCCGCGCTTCGCCGGTAGTCCTCGATCCCCTTGTTCAACTTCTGAATCTGCTTGTCGCCCATGCGCGGCAAACCCTTCAGGCGCCCCGCCGCAATCGCTTCGGCAAGCTGGTCAATACTCCCGATCTTGGCTGCGTCCCAAAGCAGCGCTACCGTCTTTGGCCCCATGCCCGGCAGCTTCAGCAGCTCCAGCACGCCGGCTCCGTACTTCGCCAGCAATTCGTCCCGCAGCGGCAGCTTGCCGGTCGCCGCAATGGTCTGGAGATGCGCCGCCATGCTCTTGCCGATCCCGTCAATCTCGAGCAGCCGCGCCGTTTCTTTTGCCGCTTCAACCAGATCCACTGTCGTCTGTTCGGCAGCCTCAGCCGCGCGGTGGTAGCTTCTGATGCGGAAGCTATCGGCGCCGTCGATCTCCATCAGATCGGCCGTCTCCTCCAGCACGCGCGCCATCGTCTTGTTGTCCATTGTGTGGCCTTCCCACGTGGCTCTGCGCTGGCAATCCCTGCGCTCGCAGGCCCTCGGCTCGAGTATCGATCATCTGCGGCCTTCCAGGTCAACCAGCGAACACAAATTTTGCGCAGACGAATTCTTGCGGTCCCGTACGCTTGAGCAGGAAGCTCTTCTAATCGAGGTTGGAAAATTTGAGAGCAAATAAACCGGCGCACAAGGCTCACCCAAACCGCCAGGCGGCGGTCTTCAAGGGAACTTGAGGGAGTTCTACTCGCGCTATGCTGCGGTAGGGGCGCTTGCAGTATCCCGATTGCGGATTACGGCGTCCGCTTGCGGGCCTTTTTGGCCTTCAACGATGTCGAACTCGACTTCGTCGCCTTCCTTGAGCGTTTTGTATCCATCCAACTGAATTGCCGAGTAGTGAACGAATACATCCGGCCCGTCGTCACGTCCGATGAATCCGTAGCCCTTGGCGTTGTTAAACCACTTAACCTTTCCCTTGTACTGAGCCACAATTTCCTGCCTTCCTTCCGACATGGCTGCCCATCCTTGATACGGCGGACCTTCGACGGAATTCGCGCCGTACTCAATAAGACGCAAGAAGGTTGTAAAAGGTTGATTTAGTAGCGCGAGTTTTTGTAAGGTAAATGTAAAACGAAACGAGCGCGCGCGCTCGCTCGCAGTCGCCCGGAATGAGCCGTACGCCTGTGGAAAAATCATTCTCATTCTATTGTTGAGCTACTTCTTGTTTATTGAACTATTTCTTGCGCCGTTTACCTTTGGTTCGGTCAAATAAAAGCACGCTGGTCAACGTTTTGCCGTCCAGAATCGCGCCCTTTTCAATCATTTTGAGCAATTCCGAAAGCTTCACCAACCTAAGCTCGATGTGCTCGTCCTCTTCCGGATGTGCTGCGCCCGCTTTGAGCCCTTCCGCCAGGAAAACCTTCATTGACTCGCCCAGAAATCCTGGGCTGGCGTAGTACTCCACCAGCGGCCGCCACTTCTTCGCGCTGTATCCGGTCTCCTCAGCCAGCTCCCGCTTCGCCCCCGCGAGTGCCTCTTCGCCCGCTTCCAGCTTGCCCGCCGGCAGCTCCCACAAGTATTGATTTGCCGCATGCCGGTATTGCCTCTCCATCACAATCCACGGATTCTTCTTGCTCTTTGAGTCGTCAATCGCCAGAATCACGACGCTTCCGTTGTGGCGAATCACGTCGCGTTCATTCTTCCGCCCGTCTGGCTCGACCAACTTGTCGTGCAGTACGCGGAACTGCGAACACTGGTACACGACCTCGGAGCTGATGATCGTGGCCCGCTCAATCTTGGCGGCCGTCTTTGGCGCTTTGCCCTTCTTGATCTTCTTCGCCTTCACTTTCGTTTTCTTCGGCATTTCATCCCCTCTTTTTCGTTTACGGCTCATCGCACTCAATTCATCACGAGTATACGCACTGCCGTGTTTCGACACTGCACATTTTGTGCAATTCTGTTCCGCAATCGAGCCCATTCCTGCATCGCCGCGCTCCGCCGTGGCATCCTTTAGTGAGACCCAAATTCAGATTTCGCGCCAGCCATCGACAACCAATCAATTCCGACAAGAAAAGAGCGATTGAACCCTTGAAAGCCGACTGTTATCCAGTAACCGTAATGCCGGGCCAGTCCCGTCTCTTTCTCGATTTTTGCGCCGGGGCACTCCGGGCCTTTCTGCCTTCGGACGAAATCTCGCAAGCACCGCCGCCGCGCCCTCCGCACTGGCCTGAGCTCGTTCAGCTTCTCGCGGCGCAAAACCCCAAGCTGGCCGCCAAATCCGCGCTGGCAGCCCTCGCTGGTGGCGCCGGAGCCATTCTCACTGGCCAGCAGGTAGGTCTCTTCGGAGGCCCTCTCTACACGCCGCTCAAGGCTGCTACCGCCATTGCTCGTGCCCGCAAGTCAACCGCCGCAGGCCATCCCCACGCTGCCATCTTCTGGCTCGCTAGCGAAGACCATGATTTCTCCGAAGTCGATCACGTAACGTTTCCTGCCGGTCGCGAACTGGCCCGTCTTGTTTATGAAAAGGTTCCTGAGTCCGCACTGCCAGCGGGCCGCATCGCATTCGACGACTCCATTACGCCGCTCGTCGAGCGCGCCGCCGAGCTTCTCGGCCCTTCCGACGCAACTGATGCTCTCATCGCTGCTTACAAGCCCGGCCGAAACTTCGCGCAGGCCTTCGCCGATTTCTACTCAGCTATCTTCGCAGCGCAAGGCCTCCTCATCGTTGACACCGCAGGCCGCGACTTCCATCGCCTCGGCGCGCCCGTTCTTCGCGCAGCCATCGAGCGTGCCGACGAGTTTCATTTCGCCCTCACGGAACGCAGCCACGCTCTCGAAGCCGCCGGCTATCACGCGCAGGTCGCCGTCGCGCCGCAGTCGAGCGTCTTATTCCTCATCGACGAAAAAACCAGCGCGCGCACCGCGCTTCGACGCGCCGCCCCCACCGCTGCCGAGCCCGGCGGCCTTTGGCACGCCGAGCACCAGACTTACTCCACGGCCGATCTTGTTGGAATTCTCGAGTCCGAGCCCGAGCGCATCTCGCCGGCGGCCCTCCTGCGTCCCGTCTTTCAGGATTTTCTGTTCTCGACCACAGCGCAAGTCGGCGGCCCTGCCGAGATAGCCTACCTCGCGCAGTCGACCGTTCTCTTCGAGCGGATCCTCGGTCCACAAATGGGTCCGCAAAGGGGTCCGCAAAGCGGCCGCCAAACGCCGCCCATCGCGCGCTTCTCCGCCACGCTCATCGAGCCTTCCATTGCCGAACTGCTTCGCAAACACGACCTCACCCCCGAGCAGGTTTTCGCCGAAGAGGACTCCTCCGCTCTCGCCCTCCGCCTTGCTGCCCGCTCCATGCCCATCGAGACAAAACAAAAACTCGCTGCCGCAGGCAATGCCCTGGACGCCGAGCTCACGACCCTCGTCGAATGGCTGCAATCGCAGGACAAAGGCCTCGGCCAGTCAGCCGACACAGCCGCCGGAAAGATGCGCTACCAGATGAATCGCCTGCGCACCCTCGCAGCCAACTTCCAGCTCCAGCGCGAGACCACGCTCACCCGCCACGCCAACACCATCTTTAACGCGCTGTACCCCGGCGGCGTTCTTCAGGAGCGCGTCCACGGCGCGGCCTACTACTTCGCCCGCTACCGTCTCTCGCTCGCCGAAACTCTCTGCGAGCAGGCCGCCAGCCTCTGCCCCGGCCACTGTTCTCTCTGGCTATAGTCCCTGACAACCAGGTGCCCACCGCGGGTCGTATAATCCTCGCGAATCCGAACGAGGTTCCCATGAAGCACTTCTTCACATTCCTGATCTCGGCCCTGATCGCATCATCGCTGGCCACCCCAGCCGCGCACGCGCAGCTCGCCAACTGCGCCACGCCCGGCACTGACAATAATTTCCTCGGCATCCAGACCATCCGTCTCTGGCCCGGAACTGCGCCCGGAGACAAAACGCCCGGAGTTGGGACGTCGCCCCCAACCACGAGCGAACCGTGCGCCGATACACCTGCGCTCACCATCTTCAGTCCGCGCGAGGGAACCGGCAACGGATCCGCCGTCATCATCTTTCCCGGTGGCGCATATCTTCATCTCGCCGGCGACCTTGAAGGCCGTGAAGTGGCCGACTGGTTCACCGCCCGCGGCTTCCACGCCTTCATCCTCAGCTACCGGCTTGGTTCGAATGGCTATCTGCTGCCAGTCCCGCTCCTCGACGCACGTCGCGCCATCCAGACCGTCCGCGCCCGCGCAACGGATTACCACATCAGCCCCAATCGCATCGTCGTCATCGGCTTCTCTGCCGGCGGCCACCTCGCCGCGCTCGCCGGAACCCAGTTCGTTCCCGGCAGACCCGACGCCCCAGACTCGATCCAAGACCCGATCGACCGCGCCTCCAGCCGTCCCGACTATCTCGTCCTCGGCTATCCCTGGCTCGACGCGATCACCAAGGACACCACGTACCTGAGCTACTGCAAGATCCTCAACCTGATGGGCGACGAGCCGGGCGGCGAGTCGGGTGACAAGATCGACCGGTGCGACTCCCTTCGCGCCAAATACGATCCGATTCTGTTTGTCACCAAAGACACCCCGCCGACCTTCATCTATCAGACCTTTGCCGACAAGACGGTCTCTCCATCGGCGACCGTCGACTTTTATCAGGCACTGATCAAGGCTGGCGTTCCGTCGGAGCTGCATGTTTTCGTGAACGGCGCCCACGGCAGCGGTCTGGGCAAAGGCGATCCCGCGCTCGACCAGTGGCCTAATCTGCTCGAGAACTGGCTGCGCGCGCAGGGCCTGCTCACGGCGGAGTCAGCCAAGCCCTGAAAGGCCGGGGATCAATCCCCGGCCTACCTTCAAAGCCGCTCAGCCGGAAAAGCGACCCCAAAAATTAAGAAGCGGGCCACCGGCCTCGGGAGTGGAAGGATATCCCGAAACCGGCTACCCGCTGGACCCTGGACCGGGTCTAGGTAATAAACCAAGTGTAGGCCCGTTTCGGCCAATAGCAAGCCCTATTTTGTGTGAATTTCCCGCGACGTGACCCGTGTAACCGGGCCCGATTCCAGCGAAACTCTCCGCCGAGATTCCGGCGCCCATCGCCGCGTTGACTTGAGGGCCTGCCCCTGATACAAAAAGGGGTTCCTCATGCGAAAATTGTCATTGAAGAGGCCCAGCGCTCCAGTACCTCCATGCAAGACATCCTTCAGGCAATCGAAAAGTATCTGATTGGCGCCATCCCCACGGCTGCGCTGTTCATTGTGCTGGTTATCGCCTATCAATTCCTCATCCAGGGGCCGCTCACCGCAGTGCTCGCCAAGCGTCGCGCCCGCACCGAGGGCGCCATGGAAGACGCCCGCAAAGCGATCGCCCAAGCTGAATCGAAGACTGCCGAATATGCCGAGCGCCTCCGCCTGGCCCGCGCCGAAGCCTACAAGCTCCGCGAGCAGCGCATGAAGCAGTGGACAGCGGAGCGTGACACCGCCCTCGATACCGCGCGCAAAGCAGCCGGCGACCGAGTTCGCCTGGCCAAACTAGAGTTCGACGCCGAAGCCTCCTCGGCCCGCACGACGATCCAGGCCGCTTCCGCCGATCTGGCCGGCCTTGCTGTCCGTGCAGTCCTGCCCGCCGCTGCCGGGGGTTCCCGTTGAAAAACGCCAATCCGCAGATAAGAATCTCCACATTTTTGCTGTGCGCAATTTTCGCCGTGACGCTGCTTGCTGCGCTAAGTTTCACGCCTCTTCGCGCCGCCGCTCAAGCACCACCTGCCACTTCTGCCAGCTCAACCGCCGCCAGCGCGTCGTCTTTGGACTCAGCCGGCACTCCGCCTCACAAGGAAGAAGCCGAGCAGGAACGACTCCTACTCCATGCGCCCGTGGTGCAATCGGTTGCCCGCGTGCTTCATCTCAATCTCGACACAACCATCTTTCTTCTGCTTGGCATTAACTTTGCCATCATCTTTTTCGCCATCGCCATCCCGCTTGCCCGGCTCATGCCCAAGATCATTCGCAAGCGCTCCCAGACGCTGAGCCAGGATCTTGAAACGGCGCGCGCAGCCACCGCCGACGCGCAGTCCCGCCTGAGCGCTGTTGAAGCCAAACTCGCTGGGCTCGGCGAGGAGATGCAGAAATTCCGCAACCAGGTCGAACAAGACAGCATCGAGGATGAAAAGCGCATCAAGGCGGCCCTCGGCGAGGAAAGCGCTCGCATCGTCGCCGCCGCCGAGCAGGAAATCGGCGTGGCCGCCGCCCAGATTCGCCGCGGACTGCGCGACTTTGCCGCGGACCTGGCCATCGACCAGGCTTCCCGGCAACTCAATCTCACGCCGGAGACTGATCGCGCCCTCATCGCCGAATTCGTCGCAGGCGTCTCTGCTGATGCTTCTGGCAAAGGAGGCCGCAACTAAATGGCCGCCTTTGTTTCCCGCTACGCCAACGCATTTGCCGAGGTCGTCACCGATGCCAAACTCGACACGGCCGCCATCGACCACCAGTTCTCCGATTTTCTTGCCACATGGGAAGGCAGCGCCGAATTGCGCACGCTTTTTGCCAATCCGGCGGTTCCGGCGCTTCAAAAAGTCGCCATTCTCGACAAGCTCAACGCCAAACTCGGCATGTTAAAAGAGCTGCGCAACCTGATCGCCGTCCTCATCTCCAACGACCGCATCGGCCAGGTCGTTGAGGTGGCGGCAGCGTATCGCAGCATTCTGCGCGCGCAGTTGGGCATTCGCCCCGCCGAAATCGTCACCGCGCGCGAGTTGAGCTCCGATGAACGCAATTCGTTGGTGGCCGAACTAGCCAAACTTGCCGGCACAAAAATCGACCCGAGCTTCAAGCTCGACTCATCCATTCTCGGCGGCACAGTGGTCCGTATCGGCTCCACGGTCTACGACGGCAGCGTGCGCGGCCGCCTCGACCGCCTTAAAGAAGTGTTAGTAAGTGGCCAGTGATCAGTGGTCAGTGTTCAGTTTTCGGGACGTGGAAGTGAAGTGAACGATGGAAGGCAAAGTTGCAGCACGATCTTTTCGGGACCTTGTTGTTTGGCAGAGGTCGATTGAAATGGCCGGCGCGATATATCGGTTGACTCGCGGATTCCCAAAGGAAGAAATGTATGGTTTGACCAGTCAGATTCGTCGTTCGGCCATTTCAGTGCCCAGTAACATTGCGGAAGGGCAGGGAAGACTCACTACGGGCGAGTTTAGGCAGTCCCTAGGCATAGCGCGCGGCTCGAATTTTGAGCTGCAAACTCAGCTTGAAATTGCTCGCACGCTACAAATTGGGAGATTCAAAACTGATCGATGAGGCAGAGGGTCTATCGCACGAGGTTGGCAAAATGATTCACGCGATCCTGGAGAAGACCAAGCATTGAAAGCATTCGCTGATCGCTGATCTCCCGCTCTGACCACTGATCACTGATTACTGACCACTACAAGGAAAGCAAATGGCTCAAATCAAAGCAGACGAAATCACGCAACTCCTTCGCGCCCAGATCGCGAACTACGACTCCAAGGTCCAGGTTGACGAAGTCGGCACCATCACCTCACTCGGCGACGGCATCGCCCGCATCTACGGCCTCGACAAAGTCATGGCCGGCGAGTTGCTCAGCTTTCCCCACGGCATTGCCGGCCTCGCCCTCTCGCTTGAAGAGGATCAGGTCGGCTCCGTCATTCTCGGCGACTACACCGAGCTAAAGGAAGGTGAAGAGGTCAAGCGCACCGGCAAAATCCTCTCCGTCCCCGTTGGTCCTGCGCTGATCGGCCGCGTGGTCAACGCGCTCGGAGTGCCCATTGACGACAAAGGCCCCATCGCGACCACCGAAACGCTGCCCATCGAGCGCCTCGCGCCTGGAATCATCGATCGCCAGCCCGTGCGTGAGCCAATGGCTACTGGCCTCAAAGCTATCGATGCCATGATTCCCATTGGCCGCGGTCAGCGCGAGCTGATCATTGGAGATAGACAAACCGGCAAAACCGCGGTCCTGCTCGACACCATTATCAACAACGCTAAGAACGATCTCATCTGCATCTACTGCGCCATCGGCCAAAAGCGCTCGTCGATTGCGCAGGTGGTGCAGACGCTCACCGAACACGGCGCCATGGCTCACACCATCATCGTCGCCGCTTCGGCCTCTGAGCCCGCGCCGCTGCTCTATCTCGCGCCCTATGCCGCGACCGCCATGGGCGAGTACTTCCGCGATAGCGGCAGGCACGCCCTAGTCATGTACGACGATCTCTCCAAGCACGCCATGGCCTATCGCGAGATTTCGCTTCTGCTACGCCGCCCGCCGGGCCGCGAAGCCTACCCCGGCGACGTTTTCTATCTCCACTCCCGGCTCCTCGAGCGCTCTTCCAAAATGAGCAAAGAGCGCGGCGGCGGTTCGCTCACCGCTCTGCCCGTCATTGAAACTCAGGCAGGCGACGTCTCCGCCTACATTCCGACCAACGTCATCTCCATCACCGACGGGCAAATTTTCCTTGAAACCGACCTCTTCAACTCCGGCATTCGTCCCGCCGTCAACGTCGGCCTCTCCGTCTCGCGCGTCGGCTTCTCCGCCGCCGTCAAAGCAGTCAAGCAGGTTGGCTCGACATTGAAGCTGGATCTCGCGCAATATCGCGAGCTTGCCGCCTTCTCCCAGTTCGGCTCCGACCTCGACCCGCTCACGCAAAAACAACTTGCGCGCGGCGTCCGCCTTACCGAGCTGCTCAAGCAACCGCAATTCCAACCCCTCACCTGGCAGCAGCAGATGATCATTCTCTTCGCCGGTACACAGGGATATCTCGACGAGTTCCAGGTCTCTGACATTCGCGCCTACGAGGATGGGCTTTACAAGTTCTTCGACGACTCGCAGAAGGCGCTGGTCGCCGACATCACGGAAAAGAAGTCGCTCGACGACGACCTCCGCAGCCGCCTGCACGCGGCACTAAAGGAGTACTCGGCAAACTTCAAGGCAGACTTAGCCGCCGCAAAAGCGTAAAGGCAGCTTCTAGCTACTAGCTCTTAGCTTTTAGCTGGATCCTGCGGGAACGAACAATAATGACCGCGCGAAATTCAAAGCACGTTTGGATATGAGGAAGACGAAGTGAAGCCTCGATCGGCACCAATAGCTAGAGGCTAGAAGCTAGCAGCTAGGAGCTAACGAACAAGAACATGGCAAATGTGCTGGACTTACGGCGTCGCATCCGCAGCGTGAAAAACACGCGGCAGATCACCAAGGCCATGAAGATGGTCTCGGCGGCCAAACTGCGCCGTGCCCAAGAGCGTGCCCTCGCCGCCCGGCCCTACGCGCGCATGATCGTTAGCGTGCTTGAGTCGCTCCGCCGCCGCGTCGGTCTTCACGACGACAAATCCGGCAACATTTGTAATCCGCTGTTTATCACCAGGCCCGAAAAGCGCGTTTTGCTCATCGTTATCAGCGGCGACAAGGGCTTTGCCGGCGCATTCAACGCCAACATTCTCAAGACCGCCTATCAGTTCATCGCCGGCAATCCTGACAAGGAAATCGACATTGAAGCCGTCGGCCGCAAAGGCCGCGACCAAATGCGCCGCCGCTATCCTACCGCCGTCTACACCGACCAAACCGATGAAAACGGCGTCGCGCACAAAGTCCGCGGCCCGCGAAAGGGTGCCGTAGAAGTTACCGGCGACCACCCGGGCCTGTTGATCAAGCTCGAAACTTCGCGCGTCCTCGATCTCGCCCACAACATCATCTCTCGCTACGTTCACGAGGAGATCGATGCTGCCTACCTCGTCTACAACGAGTTCAAGTCGGTCATCGCGCAGCGCCTCGTCGTGGAACGCCTGCTCCCTCTCGTCGACCTGGAGCGCCCGCAGATTACCAGCGCCGCCGAGCCTTCCGTCGAAGAAAAAGAGCGTGTCGCTGAGGCCGCTCTCTCAGCGGGCATCGAGCTTGAACCCGCTGACACCGCAGAGGCCGACGAAGAAGCCAAGAGGTTCGGCACCACCAACGTCGACTACATCTACGAGCAGCCTGCCGAGCAGCTCTTCGCCGGCCTGCTCCCGCAGTACATTTTTTCCGTCCTCTTCCACGCCATGACCGAATCGGTCGCTGCTGAACACGCGGCCCGCATGACGGCGATGGATTCGGCAACCAACAACGCCTCCGACATGATCGACGCCCTCACGCTGCACATGAATCGCGTGCGCCAGGCCGCCATCACCAAGGAGATCATCGAAATCGTAAGTGGAGCGGCGGCACTTTAAGCGCCTTGGAATGCAACTCGTGACTTCATGGCAACTTTCAGAAGGAGATTGATCGTGGTCGACGAAAAGATCGAAAAGAATTCAAAAGACTACACGCACTCCTCGCTGAGAGAATCGATAGTTGAGCACGTCTTTGCTGGGCAGATCCTGAAGGCGCTGTGGGAGCAAGACAGATTTGATGTCGAGGTTCTAAAGCCACAAGTGGACAACGCAGGTTACGATCTCGCAATCGGTTTCAATTCTGGACGAATGAGAGATCGTCCGATTCTCCGGCATGTTCAGTTGAAGTGCTCGAATGCCAATAGCAAGACGGACAGCGTGAATGTAAGTCTGAAACTCGCAGAGAAGCCGAATTGGTGTGTAATTTGGATCTTCGTTGACGGGAAGTTGGAATTCAAGTCGTTCGGTTGGCTGGACTCTCGGGCCTGTCGGCCCTCCCTCAAGGATGCGAATTTCAAAGTGGCAAGGCAGACCAAGGGAGACTCGACAGGCAAGAAAGCAAAGCGGCCTGGGCTGCGCGAAGTGCCCAAGAACAGATTCGAAAAGCTCCCTTCCATCGGCGACGTGATCGGTCGTTTGTTTCAAGAGGCTCCAGAACAGGAATCAGAAGGCGAGATTCGTCGCTTTTGAAATGGCGCCAGATTAGTAGCGCCGGGATTGACAAGGTTTTTCAAGAAGGCAAAACATGGCAGAAAACATCGGAAAAGTAATCCAGGTCTCCGGCCCCGCCGTAGACGTTCAATTTGAAGAAGCCACCATGCCGCCCATCTATCAGGCGCTGCGCGTCGTCAGCGAAGGCTTCACCGTCCCCACACCCATCAACGTCATCCTTGAGGTGCAGCAGCACCTCGGCGAGGGCCGCGTGCGCACCGTGGCCATGGAAGCTACCGACGGCATGGTCCGCGGCATGAATGCCATCGACCTCGGCGGCCCTATCCGCATGCCCGTCGGCAAAGAGACGCTGGGCCGCGTGCTCAACGTCATTGGCGAGCCGGTCGATAATCTCGGCCCCATCGGCGAAAAAACGCGCATGCCCATCCATCGCCCCGCGCCACTCTTTGACGAGCAGGCAACGAGCGAGGTGATGTTCGAAACCGGCATCAAGGTCATCGATCTCATCCAGCCCTTCTTGAAGGGCGGCAAAATCGGCCTCTTCGGCGGCGCGGGCGTCGGCAAAACCGTCGTCATCATGGAGCTCATCAACAACGTCGCCAAAAATCACGGCGGCTTCTCCGTCTTCGCCGGCGTGGGCGAGCGCACCCGTGAGGGCAACGATCTGTGGCTTGAAATGACCGAGTCCGGAGTCATCAAGCCCGGCGACTGGGCCGCCTCCAAGTGCGCCCTCGTCTACGGCCAGATGACCGAGCCGCCCGGAGCACGCCTGCGCGTCGCGCTCAGCGCGCTCACCGTCGCCGAATACTTCCGCGACGTTGAAGGCTCTGACACGCTGCTCTTCATCGACAACATCTTCCGCTTCACGCAGGCCGGGTCTGAAGTCTCAACGCTCCTCGGGCGCATGCCTTCTGCCGTCGGCTACCAGCCCAACCTCGCCACAGAAATGGGCGAACTCCAGGAGCGCATCACCTCCACCAGCAAAGGTTCGGTCACCAGCGTCCAGGCCGTCTATGTTCCCGCCGACGATCTCACCGATCCCGCGCCGGCCACCACCTTCGCTCACCTTGACGCAACAACCGTGCTCAGCCGTCCGCTGTCCGAGCTTGGCATCTACCCCGCCGTCGATCCGCTGTCGTCGACCTCGCGCATCCTCTCCGCGCGCGTAGTAGGGCAAGAACACTACGACGTCGCCCAAGGCGTAAAAAAGATTCTGCAGCGCTACAAAGATCTCCAGGACATCATTGCCATTCTTGGCATTGACGAGCTCTCTGAAGAGGACAAGCTCACCGTGGCTCGCGCGCGCAAGGTGCAAAAATTCCTTTCGCAGCCCTTCCACGTCGCCGAGCAGTTCACCGGAATCCCCGGCGCCTACGTCAAAATCGCCGACACGGTCCGCGCCTTCAAGGAGATCATCGACGGCAAGCACGACGATGTTCCCGAGCAGGCGTTTTACATGAAGGGCGGCATTGAAGAAGTTCTCGAAACCGCCGAGAAACTGAAAGCAACAGTGTAAAAGCAGCTTCTAGCTGCTAGCCACAAGCTGCTAGCGCGTATTTTCAAGAACCGGTTTTGTAACAAGGGTACGGCTTTAGCCGAGCCAAAAAAGGCAGCGAGAATATAGGGTTTTAACCCCTGAGGGATGACAATCGAGCTTTATTCATCCATTTTAGAATTGCGGTTCTAGCGTTTTCTGCGCGAAGTTGACGCCATCAACTCTCGCACAATGAGCTAGGAGCTAGGAGTCAAGAATGCCGGAAGAAAGCAATCAGCTGAGGGTCCGTCTCGTCACTCCCGAGCGCACGCTCTTTGAGGCTGACGCTACGGCTGTCGAGCTGCCCTCGACGACGGGCGATCTTGAAGTGCTCTACGGCCACGCGCCTCTGATGGCCGAGCTTGGCGCGGGCGATGTGCGCATTCACACCGGCTTGGGGCTAGAATCCACCAGCCCTGAAACAGCCCGCTACAACGTCAGTTGGGGATTTGTTGAAGTCCTGCCCAGCCGCGTCACCATCCTCGCCTCAGACGCTCTCAAGCCCGAGGAAATAGATGTGTCGCGCGCTCAGCAGCAGCTCGAACACGGCCAGCAGATGTGGAAAGAAGCCGGCGACAGCGAAGACGCCTACACCGAAGCCCTCCGCGTCATCTCCGAAGCCGAAGCCAAAATCGACTCCGCCGCCGAAAAGCACTGAGGATTGTTTTAGATTCCTGATTCAAGAAAGGACCTGCTCACGTTAGCAGGGCCGTTCTGCATTCGCGCTTGGGGATTATCACCAAATGGTCCGCGGATAATGCTCGGCGATCGTCTCGTCGGATGAGATAAGTGGCGCAAAGCCATTCACCTTCGCCTGGGCGACAATCATTCTGTCAAATGTGTCGCGCGTCCACTTCTCATCGAGCGCCGCCCTCGCTACCTCCGCAAAAGGCAGGTCGCACAGCCGGGCGCCCAGCTCATGCTCCACTTTTCGTTGAATGTCGCGCGCTGGCAAAGCGAGTCTTCCGATCTCGTATAGGTACTCAAGTTCCAGCAGCACCATGGGCGAAATCAGCAACTCCGCCCGCGGAATCAGCCGGAAAGCCTCGCGTCCGATGGCGCGCAATCGGCCATGACCGAGGCGGACGACGGCATTGGTGTCGAGATACGCGATCATGATTTGCGGCGAGCCCTGAGCGCCCCTCCTCGAACCCTCGCCGGCGCGCTTCGCACGGGCTTTGCGACAAGTCCAAGCCGGCGATCCCACTTTTGTTCCCACTCGCTCATCAAAACGGTCTTCCAGGAATCATCGTCAATATTCACGCCGGGAGTAATAATGTCCATCGGCGTTACCCGGCTCAACTTCGATGGAGCATCCTCAGGCACGAGCCGCACCCTGCGGCCCTTATGGGACACCCAAACCTCCTTACCCTCAAGGGCTTGATTGACGAGATCGAAGAGCTTCAGACGGAACTGAGTGATCGGCACTTCCATAATCTTCGATTGTAACATATATGTACATATATCTATGTAAGCAGCGTACAGTGGCTCAGTTCCTCTGAAAGGTGCTTTCAACACATCGCTCACTCCATCGCTGACTCGTTGACTTGCCTGTCCCCCCTCCAACCCGCTAAAGTTTCATCCGAGGCTTCTCGCGCGTCCGAGTCCTGGGTGCCCCATCCTTGGCGCGTCTTTGTTCCTGCGCCAAGGGTGGGATAGCAATCCAAACGCTCTCCACTAAAGGATCCCGCATGTCTTCCATTCCAGTTTCCGTCGCCAACCGCGATATCGATTCCACGCTGCGCGAAAACCGCGTCTTTCCCCCTCCGCCAGAATTCAGCGCTAAGGCCCATATCAAGAGCCTCGCCGAGTACGAAGCCCTCTACAAGCAATCCATCGACGATCCCGAAACATTCTGGGCTGAAGCGGCGAAGGAACTCCATTGGTTCAAGCCCTGGGACAAAGTCCTCGAATGGAATCTTCCCTGGGCCAAGTGGTTCGTCGGCGGCAAAATCAACCTCAGCTACAACTGTGTCGACCGCCACGCTCTCGGCGAGCGCGCCAACAAAACCGCGATCATCTGGGAGGGCGAGCCTGGCGAAGTTCGCCGCCTGACCTTCTCCGAATTACACGCCGAAGTCCAAAAATTCGCCAGCGCCCTCAAATCCCTCGGCATTAGGAAAGGCGATCGAGTCGCCATCTACATGGGCATGACGCCCGAGCTCGCCATCGCGCTGCTCGCCTGCGCGCGCATCGGCGCCGTCCACTCCGTCATCTTCGGCGGATTCGCCGCCAACGCCATCGCCGACCGCGTCGCCGACTCCGGCTGCATCGCCATCCTTACCCAGGACTCGAGCTACCGCCGCGGCAAAGAAATCAAGCTCAAGGCAACCGTCGATGAAGCCATGCCCGCCTGCCCAACCGTGAAACACGTTGTCGTCTACCGCCGCACCGGCTCCGCAGTGAGTATGGTTGCCGGCCGCGATCACTGGTGGCACGATCTTGTCGCCAAAGCCGAGCCAACCTGCCCCGCCGAGTACATGGACTCCGAAGATCCCCTCTACATCCTCTACACATCTGGATCGACAGGAAAACCCAAAGGCCTGCTCCACACCACCGGCGGTTACGCCGTCCAAACTTATCTCACTTCGAAATACGTCTTCGATCTTCGCGACGACGACATCTACTGGTGTACGGCCGACATCGGCTGGGTCACCGGCCACTCCTACGTCGTCTACGGCCCGCTGCAAAACGGCGCAACCGTCCTCATGTACGAGGGCGCGCCCAACTTTCCCGACTTCTCGCGCTTCTGGAAAATAGTCGACGATCATCGCGTCACCGTCTTCTACACCGCGCCCACCGCCATCCGCGCTTTCATCAAGTGGGGCGCTGAATTCGTCGATAAATTTAAGCTTGACTCGCTCCGCCTTCTCGGCACCGTCGGCGAGCCCATCAACCCTGAGGCGTGGATGTGGTATCGCGAGAAGGTCGGCCGCAACCGCTGCCCCATCGTCGACACCTGGTGGCAGACTGAGACTGGCGCAATCATGATCGCGCCCATCCCCGGCGCCGTGCCGACTAAACCGGGCTCGGCGACGCGCCCCTTTTTCGGAATTCAGCCCGAAGTTGTCACGCGCCCTGACGCGAACGGCCACTTCGAATCCGTCCCCGCCGGCTCGGGCGGGCTACTTGTCGTCCGCAAGCCCTGGCCGTCGATGGCGCGCACCATCTACGGCGATGATGAGCGCTTCCAAAAGACCTACTGGTCCGACGTTCCCGGCTGCTACTTCACCGGCGACGGCGCGCGCCAAGACGCCGACGGCTACTTCTGGCTCATGGGCCGCGTTGACGATGTCATCAACGTCTCCGGCCACCGCCTCGGAACTATGGAAGTCGAATCCGCGCTCGTCGCGCACCCCAAGGTCGCGGAAGCCGCCGTCGTAGGCCGCCCCGACGATTTAAAGGGGCAGGCCATCGCCGCTTTCGTCACGCTCGAATCCGGCAACGAGCCGTCCGACGCGCTCAAAGACGAACTCCGCAAATGGGTCACCAAAGAAATTGGCGCGCTGGCCCGGCCAGACGATATTCGCTTCACTGAAGCTCTGCCCAAAACCCGCAGCGGCAAAATCATGCGCCGCCTGCTTCGCGACCTCGCCACGCACGGCGAAATCAAGGGCGACGTCACCACCCTCGAAGACTTCACCGTCATCGCCAAACTGCGCGAAGCGGAAGAGGGCTGACGATATGTGCGACGCAGATCGGGCGTACAATATGACCCACGGAGTGCTGCGCCATGGCCACACAGTCTTCCCTCATCCCGGTTGAGGAATACTTGAGGACCACTTCCGATCCCGACTGTGAGTACGTAGATGGCGTGATCGAGGAGCGACCGATGGGAGAGTACGATCATGCGACCTGGCAGGCCGTTCTGGTTGCCTTTTTTACCATGCGCCAGGCGGAACTGGGAATCGAAGCGCGCCCCGAATTGCGCCTGCAGGTTGCGCCTCGCCGCTTCCGCGTTCCCGACGTAACAATTCTCAGCCGGAAAGCTCCGCGCGAACAGATCATTACCCGTCCCCCGCTTGCGGTCTTCGAAATCTTGTCCCCGGAAGACACGATGGCCCGAATGCTTGAAAAGCTGGCCGATTACGAACGGATGGGCATTCCGGCAATCTGGGTGATCGAGCCGACGAAACTAGCCTATTATCGCTTTCATTCCGGGCAGCTCACTCCCGACTCTGTGTTTTCGCTGCCGGGGAGTTCATACGCGGTTCCCTTCGCCGAAATCGCCGCGCTAGCTTAGTGTGTCCATTGGGCCAAGCTCCGCGAAGCGGAAGAAGGCTAGCCTGCCTCAATGCTTTCATCGATGGCGTAGCTTCCGTGTTGCCGACAATCCGGGACCTCTTCGGAAATCGGCCGTCTCATTTGGATAAATGCGAAATCAGGATGCGCGCATCCTTGCAAGGCGACAATGACGTGAGGCGGCTAGGGTTAAGCGCATACGCATTCGATTTGTCCGATTGTGCCGCGCTCGGATAAACGTTAACCAATACCAGCGTGATCGGGCTTCCGCGTTCATCTAGAGTGATCGCTTCGCCATCTTGGGGATCTGGCAGGTCACTGAAGTCTCGCGCGGCGTCTCTGACACTGATGAAGCACTCATGGTTGCCGGATTCAGATTGTGCCGCGAACATGAGAACAAGTTTGGATTGCCTGAAAAACAGCGTCCCATTAATCGTTTTCTTGTCGGCTAAATGTAGAAGGTGGAGTCCCGAATTGCTAAAACTATAGCCCCTTCCATTTGCATCGAGAAAGGTGCGCGAGCCTTCATCCCAGACTTGCGAGAGGAATCGCTCGCCAATTGAGGTCGACTCTGCGCCCGACTCCTAGCTGCGAAGCACACTTAGGGCATCAGCTTCGGTCGTTGTTCCAGGCTGCATTGTGGAAATGATTCTAAGAAAGTTGCGAGCACGCCAGCTCTCGAACATCGACTGCCCAATGCACATGGACACGCATGCGAACCCGCAAAGAGTGATGCCGCCAACCATCCAGAACCAAGCTTTTCTGCTCCGGCTCATAGCGCGACCTGGGTCACTTTCAGAAGCGTTGGTTCGATCATACGCCCGACTTGGCTGGTTCCGAGAGAATCACCGCCATCCGACCGTAGCCCGCACTTTCGGCCATTGGGTTCCCGCTCCGTATGCGTCTCTATACTGGATAAGGATCGGCAAAGCGCTCCGCGCTCATTGACTTATCGAATCTTCTACCTGGGGAACCCATGGCAGCATTGATTGAAGCAATCACGGTAAAACGCAAGATGGTCTTTGAGCTTGAAGGCACTCCATATTACTGCCTTGAAGCCGAGGTCTCCACGCCCACGGCCCGTGGCGGCCAGACCCTTGTCCGCCTCAAGATGCGCAACCTGCTCACGCGCGCCGTCTTCGACAAAACCTTCAAAGCCGGCGAAAAATTCAAGGAGCCGGATCTGGAGCTTGTCGAGTCTTCCTACCTCTACAGCGATCCGGAAGGTTCCTACTTTCTCGATCAGGAGACCTTTGAAACGCACACGCTCTCCAAGAGCATGGTCGGCGATGCGCTGGAATTCCTCGTCGATGGCTCGCTGATCAAGTTGCACAAGTTCAACGGCAACCCCATCGGCCTGGAGTTGCCTGCGCAAGTTGAGCTAAAGGTTGTTTACACTGAGCCCGGCGCGCGCGGCAATACATCGGGCGACGTTACTAAGCACGCTCGCCTTGAAACCGGCCTCGAAATCAAGGTTCCGCTGTTCATTCAGGAGGGCGAAAAGATCAGGGTCTACACCGAAACCAGGGAGTTCGCCGGCCGCGCTTGAGCGGGCTTTGAAAGGGCCGCCGAAGCAGGCAGTATCTCGGGTTGACACGTCATACGGACGCACCTAATCTCAAATCATGGCAGTTCAGCTCAAACCCGAACAGGAAGCCCAGCTTTCCCAGATAGCCGACCAGACCGGCAGGAGCACGGAAGAACTTGCGCGCGAAGCTGTGGACCGCTATCTCGCAGAGGAGGCACGATTCCGCACGGCCGTTCATGAGGGAATCGACGCTGCCGAGCGTGGTGAGATGCTCACACCATCTCAAGTTTGGGATAGAGTCGAGCGGCAGCTAGCAGCTAGAGGCTAGAAGCTGCATCTCCGTAACGTGCCTTCCACGATCCTCCCTGCTCCTACGACCCTGCCGCTGGTTTGACCCCTGCCAGCAAAGCCCCGTACCATAAGAAGAGTATTTCCCCGGCCAAAGCGGCGCTGTATTTCCTTCGGCATCGCCCCGGCCGCATATCGGCCGACGCGCCCGGCAAAGTCCAAAGCAAAGTCCAAAGAAGGTACAAGTTGAGCTCCATCGGCACCCTCGAAAGCAAACCCGAATCGGCTGAACCCCAGCAGGAACAGGATCAAGCTGAAGCAGCTCACGACCATCAGCCCGGCCATTCCCACGGTCCCGTCCTTAACCCCGATTGCACCCGCGAACTGGTCATCGACGTGCCCGCCGATGAAGTCGCCGCGGCTTATCGCAACGTCGCAGCCAACTATCGCAAGTACGCCAAGATTCCCGGCTTTCGCGCCGGAAAAGTGCCGGAATCGATCATCCGCCGCCGCTTCGCGGCTGAAATTCGCAAGGAAGTTATCGACAGCCTGCTCCCGGAGCGCTTTAACAAAGCGGTCAACGAGCTGAACATTCGTCCCGTCGGCCAGCCTCAGGTCACCGATCTCTCCGTCGAAGACGGAACCCCGCTCCATGTGAAAGCGGTCTTCGAGTTCATTCCTGCTTTCTCCATCGACGGCTACAAAGACGTCAAGGTCGACAAGCCGTCGGTCGAGATTACCGAAGAGGAGTTCCAGCACGAGCTCAATCATCTTCGCGATTCTCGCGCCACCATCGAGCCGGTTGAAGAAGACCGCGCGCTCCAGGATGGCGATTGGGCCGAGATCAGCTACAAGGGCCAGATCCAAAACGACCCGCCGGCCGTCGCGCCCGAGGGAGCTGCTGAAGCCGTCACCGATTCTCAGCCCCCGGAATCGCAGCCCGCCGATGCTCAGCCTATCGGCGGCGAAAACACGCTGGTCGAAATCGGCGGCAAAGACACGGTTGAAGCCTTCACCAACTCCCTCCGCGGCGCCAAGCCTGGGCAGGAGCTGAAAGTCGAAGTGATCTATCCCGCCGACTACTCCGAAACCAAGCTCGCCGGCAAAACCGTGGCCTACGACGTCGCGGTCAAGGCCATCAAAAAGCGCATTCTCCCCGAGCTGAACGACGACTTCGCCAAGGAGCTCGGCCACTACGAAACCTACGCCGCACTCGAGACCAGCGTTCGTGAATACATCGCCGCGCGCAAGCGCCGCAACTTGGAAGCCGAAACCAAAGACCGCCTCTTTGCCGCGATGATTGAGCGCTTTACATTCCCCGTTCCCGAATCGCTGGTTCAGGATCAGGTCGATATTCGTCTAGAGCGTGGCCTGCGTGCCCTTGCCGCGCAGGGAATGCAGCCCGACCAGATGCGCAAGCTCGATTTCACCCGCCTGCGTGTTGCCCAGCGTGACAGCGCGCTGGCCGAAGTCAAAACAAATCTCCTCCTTGATCGCATCGCCGGCGAGGAGGACATTACGGCGAGCGATGAGGATTTGGACAAAGAATTGCAGATAGTGTCTATCCAGTCACGCGAGCCTCTCGATGCCCTGAAAGTTCGATTGACCAAAGACGGCGGGCTGGCTAGGATCAGGGAACAGATCAGACGAGACAAAACCGCTTCCATTTTGTACGAACGCCTGCCCGCATAAATGGAGTAAAAATTCAGGGCTCCGACGCTGGAATTCCTGACAACAGAGCCCGCACAAGCACGAAAAGGCTAGCAGCTAGAAGCTAGAAGCTAGGAGCTACAAGTCAATGGCATTAGTTCCCATGGTGGTTGAGCAGACGAGCCGGGGCGAGCGCGCCTACGACATTTACTCCCGTTTGCTTCGCGATAACATTATCTTTCTTGGTACACCCATTGACGACCAGATCGCCAATCTCATCGTCGCCCAGATGCTCTTTCTTCAGGGCGAGGACCCAGAGAAAGACGTCTCGCTTTACATCAATTCGCCCGGAGGATCCATCACTGCCGGCCTCGCCATCTATGACACCATGCAGTTCATCAAGAACAACGTCGTCACCTACTGCATCGGTCAGGCGGCCAGCATGGGAGCATTTCTCCTTTTGGCCGGAAGCAAGGGAAAGCGCTTCGCCCTGCCCAATTCGCGCATTCTCATTCATCAGCCGTCCATGGGCGGTTTGAGCGGCCAGGCCACCGACATCGACATTCACGCGCGCGAAATTCTACGCATCCGCGAAATCACCAACACCCTCATCGCCCGTCACACCGGCCAGCCGCTCGATCGCATCGAGCGCGACGTTGAGCGGGATTTCATCATGAACGCGCAACAAGCCAAGGAATACGGCATCGTGGACGAGATCATCGACCGGCCTCGTACTTAGCCCGTCCCCGAACCTGGCCCGGCCTGGTACTTAGCCAGTCCCGGCACTTAGCCCGGCCTCGCACGTAGCCGGATTTCTGAATTTGGACTAGACTCTTTCTTGGGGAGCTTTAACCATGAAGACGCGCACAGGGCCGGAAGAAGCGCTTCGCTGCTCGTTCTGCCATAAGTCGCAGGATGCGGTAGCCAAGCTCATCTCGTCGCCCAGCGACTACCCACGGGCCTACATCTGCGATGAGTGTGTTGCGGTCTGCAACTCCATTCTCGACGATGATCGCAGCGGCGAGGCTCCGGCCACCACCGCCGGCCATCTCCCCAAGCCCACTGAGGTCAAGAGCTTCCTCGACGATTACGTCATCGGCCAGGACCAGACTAAGAAAAAGCTCGCCGTCTCCGTCTACAACCACTACAAGCGAATCCAGATGAACAAGGCCCGCAACAACGAGGTTGAGCTGGCCAAGTCGAACATCCTCCTCATCGGCCCCACTGGCTCCGGCAAAACCCTTCTCGCGCACACTCTGGCCAAGATGCTCGACGTTCCTTTTGCCATCGTTGACGCCACCACGCTCACTGAGGCCGGCTACGTCGGCGAGGATGTCGAGAACATCATCCTCAAGCTTCTCCAGGCCGCTGACGGCGACGTCACCCGCGCTCAGCAGGGCATCATCTACATCGACGAGATCGACAAAATCGGCCGCAAAGACGAGAACCCCTCCATTACCCGCGATGTTTCAGGCGAAGGCGTGCAGCAAGCCCTCCTCAAGATTCTCGAAGGCACCGTGGCCAACGTGCCTCCGCAGGGCGGCCGCAAGCATCCGCACCAGGAGTTCACCGCGGTCGACACCACCAACATTCTCTTCATCTGCGGCGGCGCATTTGTCGGCCTTGAACGTGTCGTAGGCCGTCGCATCGGCAAAAAGGCTCTCGGCTTCCGCACCGTCGACGCCGAAGCCGATCAGGCCACCACCCGCTCCCATCGCGATACCGAGCTGCTCCGCAAAACCGAGCCGCAGGATCTAATCAAGTACGGCCTCATTCCTGAGTTCGTCGGCCGCCTGCCCGTCATGGGCGTTCTCGACGAGCTCGATGAGGCGGCGCTCATCGAGATTCTTACGAAGCCGCGCAACGCCATCCTCAAGCAGTATCAGCGTCTCTTTGAATACGAAAACGTCCGCCTGCACTTCACCGCCGAAGCGGCCTGCGCCGTTGCCCGCGAGGCAATGGCTCGCAAGGTCGGCGCCCGCGGCCTGCGCATGATCCTCGAAGAGCTCATGCTCGACCTCATGTACCACCTGCCCTCGAACAAGCGCGTCCGCGATCTCGAGATCACCAAGGACATGGTCGAGCGCCGCGATCTGTCGCTCTGCCTGCTCGAAAAGGCCGGCTGATTTCTCGCGAAGCGATTCACGGCAGCAAAGACCCAGAAACCCTGGTTTCGTTATCGAAGCCAGGGTTTCTTATTGCAGCAAGAATCAAACCGCGCCGCATCAGACGAACGCGCCCCGCGCGCGGACCCATGTTTTCGCCCTCGATTTAACCCGCTTCAACTCAACGCGTCTCAACTCAACGATTGACTCTTGCGCTCCCACTGCAACTTTTCCCCGCGCAGCCGTGTCTACATACGCATTGGCCGCATGCACCATCAAGACTCAAACCAGGCCACAAGGGAGAATCAAAATGAACGCAACCAAAGCAACCATCCTTCTCGGCGCACTGCTTTCAGCGACAATCGTGTTCGCGCAGGCGCCAGCTTCAAATCCCGACTCGAACCAGGCTCCCGCTGCCAACGCAGCGCAAGTCGCGCCCTCGCAGCCCGGCCAACAGCACCGCAACTTTGATCCCAGCCAGTTCGCCGCGCATCTGGGCAAAAGGCTGAGCCTGAGCAGCGATCAAGTCGCGCAAATCACGCCCATCCTCACCGCTCGCCAACAGCAGATGCAGACTTTGCGCGCCGACGCCTCGCTCACTGAGCAGGATCGCCACACCAAGAGGCACGCCATCATGCAGGATACGAATAGCAAGATTGAAGCTGTCCTCACTGACCCGCAGAAGCAGCAGTTTGAGCAAATGCTTGCCCAGCGCCGCCAGCATCGCCACAACCACGAGCAGCCGTCCTCGCAGCCGCAAGCTTAAGCGCGGTGTCCCGCATCAGCAAAAAAGCCCAGGTCTCTCTGCTCAGAGGCCTGGGTTCGCAGCCTTAACGACGCAGAACCCGGATCTGAGCGCCTACTTGACCATCTCGTCCTTTTCCACCGTGAGCGTCGTATTGTCCAGGCGCAAGTCAATTGGCAGGCCGCCCACACTGGGGGCCACGCTGCGGACGATGGTTTCAAAGTCAGTCACCATTGTGGGGTTGTTCCATGTGTCATCGCTTACCACGAAGGTGATCGCTGTTCCGCCGTTCTTTGTCAAAAACACATTGGCTCCCTTACCCGCAAAAAATCCAATCGTCTTAAGCTGCAGGCCGAGTGCCTGGGCGTCAGCCTCGGTCGCAGTGCCCTCGTAGATCACCGCGTCGCCGCCGCCGAAATCCGCTTCGCCAACTCTCGCCGATTTCTCCACGATCTGCGTGCTGTTCAGCAGTTGCACCTGCACGGGCAGCCCGCCCACAGTCGAAGCCACGCCCCGCGCAATCTCTTCAAACGAAGCGAGAGTGCCTGCCTGGTTCCAGACGCCGTCCGCAACCACGAACCCGATCACAGTGCCTCCCGCGCCCTTGTTGAGCAGCACCGCGACCCCGCGATCCTGGAAGTAATCCGCGGCCTTCAGGGCGTTGCCCAGCGCCGTCGCTTCGGCCGCCGTCGCTGTGCCGCTGAACACTACCTGATCTTTGGTGCCGATCGTCACAGTATTCTGCGGCGCCGGCACTTGATTCTGCGGTGCCCGGACTGGATTCTGCGGTGTTTGTAGTTGCTTCTGTTGTTTCTCCGCTTGCGTAATGTATTTCTGCAGTTGTCCGGTGTAGTAGAGATAGGCGACAACCCCACCGCCAAGAATCAGCGTTGTCAGGACGGCGACTCCGACTGCGCGCCACTTTGAGAAAAGCTGCCCGCCCCACGCGACGTGCGTTTTAATTGCATTGCCCTGCAACTCCTTTGCAGCGAACCACGTAATCGCAAACAGCACCAGAGTCGCAATCGCGGGGCTTTTCGTCGAAGTCAATCCAATATAGATCTCGCCCACAGACGCCGCCGCTCCCAGCAGGAGCGCGAGAAACCCGTTGCCTCCCTGGCCCAGCTTGCGGTAATTGGAAGCGATGAGAACTGTCCCGGCAAGGGGACTGCCTAAGAAGGCAGCCAGGGCCACGGCTCCGACGTCGTACATGCGATAGGCAGGAGGCGTGTATTGCGGAGGCTGGGGGTACTGCGGGTAGCCACCCACCTGGGGATAATTCGTTGACATTGGTTCCTCATTCCGGGGAAGTAGTAGTTCTGAAAGACTAATGCTTCTGCGCAGCCCCGCGCCAGATAATTTGCCTCAGTCTTAGTGAATAATCGCCGATCCCTGTCCGCACCGTCAGGCCCGCACCATTTGATCTGCATCATCCTTTAAACGATTCGTTCGCCGGAACACATGTTCCTCTGCCCGGTGTTCCGGGATTATGATGATTTCACCGGGACCAAGCAGAGAAACTATACCCAGGGGGACTATGAACGATCAAGATCGGATTTCCGCGCGCAAGCAGGGCCGTCGCGAATTCTTGAAGACCGGTGGCGCGGTCACCGCCGCAATGTTGGCGCAGACCGCGATGCCCCAGACCGCAAAAGCCGAAACGCCGAAGACCCTCCCCGCTCTGCCCTCCAATCCCGTCACGCCGAACGCAATGCCCACGCGCAACTTGGGCAAGACCGGCTACAAGGTTGGAATCTTCTCGCTCGGCGGTCAGGCCGCCCTCGAGCAAGCCAACAATTTCGACATTGCAGTTCCGATCATTGAGCGCGCCCTTGACCTCGGCATCAACTATATTGACACTTCGTCCATCTACGGCGGTCCCGATCGCTGGAGCGAGCAGTATGTCGGCAAGGTGATGGCACATCGGCGCAATCAGGCGTTCATCGCCACCAAAACCAAAGAGCGGACACGCGACGGCTCACTGCGCATGATCGAGAAATCGCTCGAGCTGCTCCAGACAGACCATGTGGACCTGTGGCAGTTGCACGACATCGGCACTATGTCCGATATAAACGGTGTCTTCGCCAAGGGCGGCGCAATGGAAGCGCTCCTGGAGATGAGAGACCAGAAGGTCGTGCGATTCTTGGGCCTAACCGGCCACTACCGTCCTGACGCGCTCATTGAAGGCATCCATCGCTATCCATTCGACGCGATTTTGATGGCCATGAATGCTGCCGACCCGCACTTCTACAGCTTCAACTCGGCGCTGCTGCCGCTGGCCGTCGAGCGCCAGATGGGCATTATCGGGATGAAGGTTCCTGCGCGTGGCCGCCTGCTCTCCAACTGGACGCCGCAGCCGCTCTCGGTGCAGGCGCATATGTGGGAAGGAATGGTTCCCGCGCCCACATCCGGCAAACTCACCATGCGCGAGGCCATGTATTACACGCTCTCGCGGCCGGTGAGCACCGTCATTATCGGATGCGACTCCATCGCGCAGCTCGAAGAGAATGTAAACCTCGCCCGCGAGTTTACGCCGCTCAGTGACGCTCAAGCCGCCGCTCTGGTGGCCAGCGCTGAGCCGGTAGCCAAACCGTCGCTCTTCTTCCGCTTCTACGACAGGCCGTAGCCGCGCAGTTACAGAGGCGCACAGCTACCGATGCGAGCAGTTAGAGATGCCACGGTTATAGATGCCCCGGTTATAGATGCCCCGGTTACAGATGATTGATCAGCGACGCAATGCACGCCGCGCCGAAACCGTTGTCGATATTTACCACCGAGATATTGGGCGCGCAGGTATTCAACATTCCCAGCAGCGCCGCTATTCCGCCCAGCGACGCGCCATAACCCACGCTCGTGGGCACTGCAATCACCGGCGCATTTACCAGGCCGCCAACCACAGTAGGCAGCGCACCCTCCATGCCGGCACAAACGATGAGCACGCGTGCCGATTGCAGCATCTTCTGCTGCGCCAGCAGCCGATGAATCCCGGCCACGCCCACATCGGCCACCAGTTCCACCGTGTTGCCCATCAGTCGCGCCGTCACAGCGGCTTCTTCAGCCACCGGCAAGTCGCTCGTGCCCGCGCAGACCACTCCCACGATTCCTTTGCCGATGGGCGCAACAGACTGTGTCAGCGTAATCGCTCGCGCCGTTTCGTTAAACTCCGCGCGTGGTTCCACGCCGCGCACCGCCTCATACACTTCGCGTGTAGCCCTCGTAGCCAGAACGTTTCCGCCCGCCTTGGCCATGCGGCCAAAAATCGTCGTCACCTGTGCCGACGTCTTGCTCTCTGCAAAGATCACCTCCGGCATGCCCGTGCGCAGTGCGCGATGATGATCCAGCTTGGCAAATCCCAAATCCTCAAACGGCAGATTGCGCAGCCGCTCCAGCGCCGCGGCCACGCTCGTCGATCCCGCGCGGACGTCGTTAAGCAAAGCCTCAATCTGCGTGCGATCCATCAGCGTCCCTTCTCCGGCCCGTTCTTTTTCCCGTTCTCATTTGACGTCCGCTCCGTCTCCGCATAAGCCCGCATCGCCTCCTGCATCACCAGCTTCAGCGGAACCCCATGCTGGCGCGCAATGTTGCGGCACACCTCATACTCCGGCGAAGCATTTGCAACCTCGCCCGAAGGCCAACGCGCAACCTTGATCTGAATCTTTCCCCACGCCGTCTCAGCTTCCGCAAACTCGCGATCGAGCGCCACCTTGTTTTCCAGCCGCCAGCGCAGTCCAATCGTCGTCGTCTCGCGCAGCAGCAGATCGCGCAGCGCAGGCAGCAACGTTGGACTCGACAGCACCGTCATCTGCACGCCTGTGCGTCCCTTCTTCATCTGCACCGGCACGCGATAAACGTCCCAAGCGCCCGCCTCCAGCAGCAGTTCGCTCACATAAGCCAGCAGCTGCGGAGTAGCGTCGTCAATCACGGTCTCGATCACCGCAATCGATTTCGTGCCTTCCGAATTTTCGTCCGCCTCGCCCGCAACATCGTCCGCCGCTTCGCCAATCAAGATCCGCAGCAGGTTCGGCTCGCCCGGCGTATCGCGCCCTCCGGCTCCGTAGCCGCGCGCTTCCACGCGCATCGCAGGCAGCGTCCCGTAGGTCACGTCCAACATGCGCAAAATGGCAGCTCCGGTCGGTGTCACGCGCTCCATCGGCGCGCCCGCTGCGTACACCGGCGCATCGCCGAGCAGTGCCAGAGTCGCCGGCGCCGGCACCGGCAACGTCCCATGCGCGCACTTCACCGTGCCGCTCCCGACATTCAGGGGCGAAGCCTTCCAGCGGTCCACGCCCAGCGCCTCGCATCCCGCAGCCGAACACACAATGTCCACAATCGTGTCTACCGCACCCACTTCATGAAAGTGAACTTTTTCAATCGGAATCAAATGAATCGCCGCCTCTGCTTCGCCGAGCAACTGGAAGGCGTGCACCGCGCGCTGCTTCACTGCATCTTTCAGCGGCGCGGCCTCGATGATCCCAAGAATCGTCGACAGCGACCGATGCGTCGCGTACCCGTGCTCACGACCACGTTCATGGCTGTGCTCATGCGGCTCGTGCTCGTGTACGTCGTGCGTATGTGTAGCATGCTCGTGTTCGTGGTTGTGCAAGTCATGCTCATGCGTGTGCTCATGATGCTCATGATCGCTATGCGCGTGCTCATGCTCATGATCGTGCTTATGATCGTGACCGTGTTCGTGGGGCTCGTGTGAATGTCCGTGGTCATGCGCAGGTTCATGCTCGTGATCGTGTTTTTCTTCAGATCCCTGATCCCTGATCCCTGTTCCCTGCGTGATCACGTCCACCTTGATCGCCGCCAGACTGCCGCGGCTCACCTTGCGCATTTCCAGGCGCGCGCCCACGTTTAGCGCCGCCGCCGTCTCGACAAGCAACTCAAAAGGCACGCCCGCATCCACCAGCGCGCCAAGCATCATGTCGCCACTGATCCCGGAAAAGCACTCCAAATAACCGATTCGCATCGCTCAGTGATTCTAAATTGCCGGAGGCCCCAAACGGCAGGCGAGGGAAAGAGAAGGGAAGTGCGCAGTGGCTTCGAGTGGCTGTGCTTTGAAAGGGCACGACGCGCCGGGGTCCCCTGCGATAGGTCCTCGTCGCAGGGGTGGCTTGAGTCGTGCCGCAAATCGCACCAAATAAATCTGGGCTTCAGCACCCGAGGGAAGGTCTCTCCAAATCAACGCACCAGCGAATGCCTACGCGCCCCGCCGCGCCAGCACTTCGGCAGGCAGAACCGCATTCATCGAGCCAGAACGAAAGCCGGTGCAATCGAGCGTCACATACTTGAATCCCGCCTGTTTTAGCGCCGCCGTAATCGCGTCCATCATCTCCATCGTCAGCGCGTGCGGCAGCTCGTTGCGGGCAATCTCCACGCGAGCCAGCTCGCCATGGTGGCGCACCCGCAGTTCGCGAAAACCCAATTGCCGCAGGCTCTCTTCGCCACGCTCAACCTGCTCCAGAACTTCCCGAGTCACAGTGCGGCCGTATTCCACGCGCGACGAAAGGCACGGCGCAGCAGGGCGATCCCACACCGGATATCTGGCTGCCTTGGCCAGCGCGCGCACCTCTAATTTCGTCAGCGCTGCATCAGCTAGCGGCGCCAGCACTGAATGTTGTTCGGCCGCGCGCTGTCCGGGACGAAAATCCCGCGTGTCGTCGGCATTCATTCCGTAGGCGATGTTCTTGAAACCCAGCTTCGTGCCCAATTTCTCCATCACGCCAAATAACTCATCCTTGCAGTGGAAGCAGCGGTTCGCATCGTTGCGCGCGTACTCCTCGCGATCCAATTCCTCGGTGGCAACCACATGCAACGGCATTCCAATCGATTGCGCGAACGCCGCGGCCTGCTCCATGTCCCGCCGCGCTAGTGAAGGCGAATCCGCCAGCACCGCCAGCATCCGTTCTCCCAGCACGCGGTGCGCCGTCGCCGCCAGAAACGCCGAGTCCACGCCCCCGGAATAGGCCACCATCAGGCTTCCGAACTGCTCCAGCCGCGCCTCAAGCGTGCGCAACTTTTCCGCAGTCTCTGCCGCGACCGGCTCGATATTTCGCTCCGCCGCAGTCTCCGCAATTTTCGTCTGTGCGCTGGCCGCCATGCCATCGATTATACCGTCAGATAATTTTGCGGCCCGATTTGGCGGCCCAATCTGGCAATACGGCCTGGCGGCGGCCTCGGCTCTGCAAGCGGGGCGGCCTCAAAAAAAATAAGGCGGTCGGCTCACCGTCCGTTTGTCACGGGAAGAACCCGTGATTCAGACCGGAACACGTGATATTCGGTAAACGAAACATCGTTGATCGAGGTGAGATATGGAGTCGGTGGCCGATCCTGCCTGTTGTATTCGAATGGATCGAAGTACTTTGCGATTGTTACCGCTCGAAGCGGGCAAATATAAGAGATTCCCGGCAATCTGCGCAGGCCCGAATTCAACCATGACGGAAGATTCGCTGACGAAACCAGCGCCGCTCGCTCTGGCCACGATTGTGGTTCGAAAAACGCTTCCGCTCGCAGGCTCAACGGCGATCTCGCCGTGGTAGGCGGGATATTCGGGTTTTTCATTGGCAGTGGCAAACTGCACCGCAAAACGGGATTTATCGCTTGGCACTTCGTATCGAAAGATGGCCAGGCGGCCATTAGAATTCTGCTCCCAATGGTCCCACGTAATCTTGCTCCGGTATGCATCGCCGAGAACGATCGCGAGCATTGGCCCGAATTCGCCCGTCGATCTCAGATCGAACGATGCCTGGTTTGATGCCCGTTTTGATGTCTGGCCCGACTTGGCCGCATCGCCGCCCGGCGAATCCGCGACCTCAGCCCCTCCCCGGCTCGTGACCACCTGTGCGAGAGATCCCATCCAGAACAACTTCGCGTCAGGCAAGCCGTCCATTTTCGCCGGACTTAACACATGGTATGCGGCACGTTTCGTATGCTTCGGCAGATTCAACTGGATCATGTGGTACTGGGTGTCCATTTGCGCTTCTGTTGTCAGCTCAAATTCGGTGGTGCTGCGCAGCGCGGTAAAATTCGGCATTCTTTTGACAGTCTTGCTGGCATATTCAATCGCGCGCTCAAGCATCTGTTTCACTTGAGCGCTGTCCGGCGGCGGAGCAGGGAGGATTTCCGCCTCGGGAGGATTCAGAAACGCGGAGGCATCGACCACGGCAACCATGGCCTCGCTGGCACGTTCTGTCAGCCTCACGCCTGCTATCTCTTGAGCAGCTTTTCCATCGCTGAGTTGCCGATAGTAAGCAATCAGTTTGTCCAGTTGGTCGACTGTTACGCTCGATGTTGCCGGCAGCTTTGTCGCGAATGCGGCCTGCGCGAACGCTGCCATGAGCAGGCACTCATCCATCGCTTCACTTGGGGCTGCATTGCGTTCCCCTCAAGCCAGTCGCCTACCCTCATGACCCGTTGACGCCCATTATAGCGATTTGTAAAAGCGCCGCGCGCCGCTGCCGCTCCAACTGTTCAGGCCCTGCAATGTTTGACCGGATCGGCGCAGCCAGGCGATGCTCTCGGTTTGACGCCCCCGCCCGCGGGCAATAGCTTTGAAGAGAGCGAACAATCGTCAATTCGGTTTCCCGCTTGGAGGAGTTTGCATGCGGCATAGATTTTTCCCGGGCTTTTCATCCGGTGTGTGGCTTTTTGCGATATTGCTGGCGTGGTCCACGGCGTCGGCGCAGGATCTAAAAAGCTTTGAGAAGCGCATCACCGTCAAAGAGCTACCCAACGGGCTCACGCTGGTCATTTGCGAGCGTCACGATGCACCCGTCTTCAGCTACGCCACATTCGTTGACGCCGGCGACGTAAACGACCCTTCCGGCGAAAGCGGCCTGGCGCACATGTTCGAGCATCTCGCATTCAAGGGCACAACCCAGATCGGCACCACCGATTATGCGGCGGAGAAGGTCGCCCTCCAGAAAGTAGAGGAGGCCAATGACGCGTATGAGGCCGAGTACCTCAAGCCTGTTGGACGCGACGATCAAAAACTCGCCGAGTTGCACAAGGCCTTTCTTGCCGCGCAAGCTGCGGCCGAGAAATACGTCATCCCCAACCAGTTCACTGAGGTTGCAGAAGCCAACGGCGCACACGGACTAAACGCCGAGACAGGCCTCGATGACACGCAGTATTTCTGGTCCATGCCGGAAAACCGCCTCGAGTTGTGGGCGTGGCTGGAGTCGGGGCGCCTTGCCGATGTTGTTCCACGCGAGTTTTACAAAGAGCGCGACGTCGTAATGGAGGAGCGCCGCATGCGTGTGGACTCCAACCCCATCGGACGGCTAGAGGAACAGTTCTTCGCGACGGCTTACGTTGCGCACAACTATGGCCGCAGCGACATCGGCTGGCCCAGCGAGGTTAGCCAGATCAACGCCACTGAGGCCATGGCTTTTCACAAGAAGTATTACGTTGGCGGAAACATCGTTATCGCCATCGTCGGCGATGTGGACCCCGCAACCGACCTGCCTATGTTGGAGAAGTACTTCAGCCGCGTTCCCGCAGGTCCCAAGCCTGAAGAGATGACGACTGTCGAGCCTGTGCAGTTTGCCGAGAAGTCCATAGTCATCCGCGAGCAAACGCAGCCGATTTATCTGGAAGGCTATCACCGGCCCAGCTACCGCGACCCCGATGACGCAGTCTACGACGCAATCAGTGACATCCTGTCGAATGGGCGCGTTTCGCGTCTTTATCGCAGTCTCGTAGAGCAGCAGCAGATTGCTGCTGAGGCCGTGGGCGAAAGCCCTGTGCCCGGTGAAAAGTATCCCAGCCTGTTCATGTTTGGCGCCGTTCCCCTTCCCGGCCACACGCCGGCAGAGATGCGCGACGCCATCCACAAGGAGATTGAAAAGCTGAAAACCGCCGACGTTGCCGATGCGGAGCTTCAAATGTACAAGACTCGAACTCGCGCCGAGCTCCTGCGCGGCCTCAACGACAACCAGGGTCTCGCCACCTCGCTCGCCGAGTACCAGACGCGTTACGGCGACTGGCGCGAGTTATTTGAGCAGCTTGATCAAGTCGACAAAGTCACCAAGGCTGACATTCGCCGCGTAGCGAATCGGGTTTTTGTAGCCTCCAATCGAACCAGCGCTGAGATCGACACCGAGCCTCCCGCAGGCTCCGCGAAACAAGATGGAGGCGCGAAATGAAGAATTTCAATCAGTCACAAAACTGGGTGCCCCAGGTCTCGATTCTGAGACCTGGGAAAGCACAGCCACAAACCTGGGTGCCCCCGGTCGCAATGAAGAATTTCAATCAGTCAAAAAATTGGGTGCCCCAGGTCTCGATTCTGAGACCTGGGAAAGCACAGCCACAAACCTGGGTGCCCCCGGTCGCAATGAAGAATTTCAATCAGTCAAAAACCTGGGTGCCCCAGGTCTCGATTCTGAGACCGGGGAAGACGCAAATGATCGCGCTCCGCCTCGCTACCGTCGCATTGCTGTTCGTGTTAACGGGCGTGCTTTCTCAGTCCCAGCAATCCAAGCCCTGGGAGCGGATCCCCATTCCGCCGCTCCACGCCTTCCATCCGCAGCAGCCCAAACGCATCGGGCTGAAGAACGGCATCGTCGTCTTCTTGCAGGAAGATCACGAGCTGCCGTTCATCTACGGCTCGGTGCTCATTCAGGACGGCTCGCGCGATGAAGATCCTGCCAAAGCCGGATTGGTCGGCCTCTACTCGCAGGCTTGGCGTACCAGTGGTACCGCTGCCATGGATGGCGACGCCATGGACGATTTGCTCGAATCCAAAGCCGCGCATATTGAAACGGCAGGCGACGATGATTCCACCGATCTCTCCTGGGATTCGCTGAAAGGCGACTCGGATCAGGTCTTTTCGCTCGCTATCGACCTGCTCTTCCATCCCAAATTCAACGCTGAAAAGCTCCAGCTCGCGCAACAGCAAGAGGCCACTGGAATCGTCCGCCGCAACGACGATGAAGACGGCATCGCTGGCCGCGAGTCAGCCAAGCTGGTCTACGGCGTCAACAGCCCATACACTCGCCAGCCGGAATTTTCCACCATCGGCGCAGTCACTTTGGCCGATCTCCAGGCCTGGCACGATCGCACGCTCAAAGGAAAGCTCATCGTTGGCATCTACGGCGACTTCGATCCCGTGGCCATGGAGGCCAAGGTCCGCGCTGCCTTTGAAAGTCTGCCTCCCGTCACTCCGGAGCCGGCCCGCCACGATCAATTCACTGATCCCAAACCCGGCGTCTATTTCATCGACAAGGAAGATGTAAATCAGTCCAACGTGCAAATCGTCGACCTCGGCGTCGATCGCCACGACCCTGACGCCCCCACGCTCGATGTAATGAATGAAATTCTCGGTGGCGGCTTTGGCAGCCGGCTTTTTCAGAAGGTCCGCACCCAGCTCGGATTGGCCTACGCGGTCGGCGGCGGGTTCTCGCTTCCCTACGACCATCCGGGATCGTTCCGCGTCGAAGTCCTCACCAAAAGCGTCTCGACCGTCGACGCAACCAAGGCGGCTGAAGCCGAGATCGCCGGCCTGAACACCAAGCCCTTTACCGCGGAAGAGTTGCAGCGCGCAAAGGACGACATCGTCAACTCATTCCTATTTGACTACGACACAAAAGACAAGATCCTCGATGAAAGCGAAAAGCTCGAGTTCTACGGCTATCCGGCCGACTATCTTGAGACTTACCACGCGGCCCTCGAGAAAGTTACGCTGGCCGATCTCACCGCCGCGGCCAAAAAGTACATCCACCCTGAAAAGCTCGCAGTATTAGTGGTGGGCAATGGGCCTGAAATCAAGCCCGGACTCGACGCTCTCGGTATGGGCGCGCCGCAGCCGATCGACATCACCATCCCGCAGCCGCCCGGCGCGCCAGCAGCGGGCGGCCCCGCGGAAAAATGACCCGGCGTCGGCAACTCCGCGCGGAACTTAGTCCAGCTTCCCCGGCCGAGGCCGTGCAAAACGCCCAGGAAAGGGCCACGGAGAAAGTGAAATGACGGCAAACTCAAACCGGGCGGCGAATGAGCCTGTCGCAATCACTGCCGAGCAGGCCTCGCAGCAGACCGCGCGCCAGCAGTCCGCCGCCGCGCGCCTAATGGCCGCCGGAGTCACCATCTATCGTCCCGAGACCTGCGTCATCGATCCCGAAGTTGAAGTCGCGCCCGGCACAATCATTGAGGCCTTCTCGCAGTTGCTGGGCCGCACAAAGGTCGGCGCAGATTGCCGCATCCGCTCTTTCTCCGTCATTGAAAACTGCACCCTCGGCAATGGCGTTCAGATTCTTCAAAGCTGCGTCCTTGAAGATTCCGTCATCTCCAATGGCGCGCGCATCGGGCCGTTCACTCATCTGCGCCCCGGTAACGAAGTCGGTGAAAACGCCCACGTCGGCAACTTCGTCGAAATGAAAAAGTCGCGCCTCGGCAAGGGCGCAAAAGCCAACCACCTCACCTACCTCGGCGACGCAGAAATCGGCGATGCCGCCAACATCGGCGCGGGAACCATCACCTGCAACTACGATGGCGTCAACAAGAATGTCACGCGAATCGGCAAAGGCGCATTCGTCGGCAGTGACACTACGCTCGTCGCGCCCATCACCGTTGGCGATGGCGCATACATCGGCGCAGGCTCCTGCATCACCAAAGATGTCCCCGCTGACGCCCTCGCCGTGAGCCGCGTCAAACAGGCCAATATTGAGGGCTGGGCCAAAACCCGCCGTGCCAAACGCGAGCCGAAAAAGCCCTGATGCTCCTTCCCCGCCCAAGCCGCCGCCTAAGCCCCCATCTAACCCATTGATGCTACAGGTTCGTCATAGCACGGTGCCACGTTCGGGTGATTGAGGGTGAGTTTGCCGGATGGTACTCTCACGAAAAGGTTTCCCTCTGTCTGCTCGCCCCCGTTTTGCGGTAGTTGGGCAGCCAGGTCGGTATCTCGTTAATTTTCTGGACCTTTCGGCCAGAGGCGGCGTCCAAAGTTTATAGTGTGTCGAGCACGTGGCACCCGGGTACTCGTAGTTCGAAATTGTTCGTTGCAGTTTTGTCAGTTTCAAATTTGATCCGTTTCACGCGGGTTTAACAATGCGTGCAATTGGCACGGACGAGCAAGGCGGGCGATCTGGGCAGGCAATCGAAAATCAATAGGTTTTGCAGGCCGCACAGTTAAAAATAGATGGAGGCCGTGGTTTTGGCTTTGAGCTTGGCAGACGTGAAGGCGATGGGCACTGAGATGAGCCCGCGAAACGAAGGCGACATTCGTGCGCGCAAGCCCGCGCGCGTTCTCGTCGTCGACGACGAGGCCCCCGTCCGCACCATGATTGCTGCCGCGCTTGAGCGCCAGGGATACACCGTCGAGCAGGCCAGCGATGGCCGCGATGCTCTCGACGCCCTCGAGCTGAACACCTTCAATCTGGTGCTCACTGACATCGTGATGAACGACGTCAATGGCATCGCTCTTCTCGAGCGCATCCACGCCCTTCAGCCCAATCTTCCCGTCGTCATGGTCACCGCCGTTCACGACATCAGCGTCGCCATTGACTCCATGCGCCGCGGAGCCTACGACTACCTCCTCAAGCCTTTTGAGCGCGAGCAATTGTTGAACACCGTTGAGCGCGCCCTCAGTCATCGCCAGGCGCTTGAAGAAACTCAGAACTACCACCAGAGCCTCGAAGAAATGGTTCGCGCTCGCACCGAAATGCTGCGCCACGCCATGGAAGATCTCGAGCACTCCTACGACGTCACGCTCGAGGCTCTCGGCGACGCACTCGACTTGAAGGATTCTGAAACCGAAGGCCACTCCAAGCGCGTCACCGCGTACGCCATTGCGCTCGCCCGCGCCATGGGCATTCCGCCTGAAGAAATCAAGATCATCGCGCGCGGCGCATTCCTCCACGACATCGGCAAGATGGCTATCCCCGACGACATCCTGCGCAAGCCCGGCAAACTCACCGAGGACGAGCAAGCGCTGATGCGCGAGCACTGCGCCCGCGGCTACAACATGCTGCGCAAAATTCCTTTTCTCGCTGGCGCTGCTGAAATCGTCTTCTGCCACCAGGAGTACTTCGATGGCAACGGCTACCCCAATCGCCTCGCCGGCCGCGAAATTCCCATCGGCGCGCGCATCTTCGCTGTGGCCGATACGCTCGACGCCATCACCAGTGATCGCCCCTACCGCAAAGCCCGCGGCTTCGACAACGCTCGCGAAGAAATCCTCCGCTGCTCCGGCACGCAATTCGATCCCGCCGTCGTTGAAGTCTTCTTGAAGATTCCCAACGAGCTCTGGCAGGAGCTGCGTTCAGAAATCAGCGGCCAGCACATGCGCTTCTCCACCTTCGAACTGGCCCGCACCCAGGCCGCCTCCTAAATCTGCCTCAGCAGTAACGCTGATGTCATCCTGAGCGCAGCATGCCGCGCTCCGTGCGGCTTGCGAAGTCGAAGGACCTGCTTTTGCTTCTCGTGAAATCCGCCTCCGCAAAAATGTTGGGTTGCCCCATCCTTCGCCTTCTTCCTGGCGAAGGGTGGGATAGCACGCCACTTCACGGCGCTCTCTGCTCTCAACTCATCCAAGAACCGGGTGCCCACGATGGCAGTCATCCTGAGCGACCGGAGCGCAGCGATGGGAGTCGAAGGACCTGCATTTTCGAATGGGGACCTGCATTCGCTTTTCGCGATCTTCACCCAGCACAAAAGAATGGGTGCCCCATGTCCCGATTCTGGGACATGGGATCGCACGGTCTCCGATCCGCCTCTTTCAACGCGGCACGAAAATGGGTGCCCCATCCTGGCTTCGCTAGGGTGGGATAACCCCCCGACCGTGCAGAACGAACCACTAATCCCCAACCGCTCTCGCGTAGAATCCCCTCATCTAGGAGCTTCCCCATGCCCGTTCTTTCCCCCGACGCCGCTCAAACACGCCTCGCCCAACTGCCCGGCTGGCAAATTGAATCCGGCGAGCTCGTCCGCACCTTCGAGTTCAAAGACTTCGTCGCCGCTCTTGAATTCGTCAACCTCATCGGCAAGCTCGCCGAGGTCGCCGGCCACCATCCCGACATCGACATCCGCTACAACCGCGTCCGCCTCGCCCTCGTCACGCACGACGCAGGCGGCATCACCGAGAAGGACTTTGACCTGGCCGCCAAAGCGCAGAATCTGGCGCCATAGCGAGCAACCATCCGCGGCGACTCTGGCAGCGGGTCAATTTAGATGTGCTTTGAAGGGGCCCGACTTCAGTCGTGCCGTATGCTTCGCCGAATGAATGAGGGCTTTACAGGCTGCGGAAAAACTCAATTTCCCAAAAAGCGTGAAAAATGAATCGCGCCAGGATGCCCAGGAACGATCCGCGAGGGTTGGTCGATGGTTTTGCATCCCCCAAATTTCGCTCTTTCGCCTTCCATTTGGAGTTTTTCCGCAGCCTGTTTAGCCCC
>Ga0208357_1000170_pt1 | contig 51681 bp, 50 predicted proteins | sample NGESurdeep092012_6_FD_184487 | JGI IMG/M metagenome (GOLD analysis project Ga0208357, IMG submission 184487) | Arctic peat soil microbial communities from Barrow, Alaska - NGEE Surface sample F52-2 deep-092012 (SPAdes) | ecosystem: Environmental > Terrestrial > Soil > Wetlands > Peat ...
GCCCGCGACGCATGCCGGTTCTGCGCTCCGCTTTCGTCGAGTAGCCGTCGACGAGCACCTCGCCCACTCGATCGGCAGGCACGCCCGGCCCGTTGTCGACCACGAGGATGCGGATGCCGTCGTCATCGCTCATCGTGACCGCGATCTCGCGGGGGCCGGACTGATCGGCGAGCGCCTCGATCGCGTTGTCGATCAGGTTGCCGACGATCGCCAGGAGCACGTGCGGGCTGACGTTCGGTTGTGCGAGATGCGAGTCGTCGGTGACCACCAGCGAGACTCCGTGCTCGGTCGCGATCGTGATCTTTGCGAGGAGCAACGCGGCCAGCTGTGGGGGCTCGATACGCGCTTTGAGCTCACCCACCAACCGTGCCGGCGTATTCGAGAGTTGGGCAACATAGTCGGCGACCTGGTCGTATTCGCCCATCTCGATCAAACCGGTGATGACGAACAGGTGGTTGGCGTATTCGTGCTCCTGCGCTCGGAGCGCTTCCGTCAGGCCGTTGATCGCATGCAACTCGCGGACGAGCCCTTCGACCTCGGTACGATCGCGGATCGTCACGACGGATCCGATCGCCCGACCCGACAACTCCACGTCCATATGGTTGACGACGAGCAGGAAATCGTCGGTCACCGTGGTTTCGTCGATGCCCGCTGCCTTGCCGCTGAGCGTGTCCAAGAGACGACCCGGAGCGACCACCTGATTCAGCGCTTTGCCCACGACATCCCCGTCGAGGCCGAGTAGCCGTTTCCCCTCCTCATTGATGACCGTGATGCGGCCGTCGGTGTCCAGACCCACCATGCCCTCGCGGATGCCGTGCAGGAGTGCTTCGCGTTCCTGCAGGAGCGACGCGATCGACGCGGGTTCTAGCCCGAACGTGACACGCTTGATCCTGCGTGCCAGCAGCACGGAGCCGAGCGCGCTCAGAATCAGCACCAGGATCGAGTAACCGATGATCAGCCTGCTGTCCACGGCGAGTTGGTCGTTAACCTGTGTCTCGAGGATGCCGACCGACACTTCGCCGACAACCTGACCGGTTATCGAGAAGATCGGCGCAATCCCATTCGCAGACCTGCCGAGGCTGCCCTTGTCGACGCCGGTGTGGGTCTTGCCGTCGAGCGCGATGACGCCTTCCTCCAGGCGCTTACCGATCAGCTTCGGGTTCGGGTGCGAGTAGCGGATGCCCTCGCGGTCGGCCACCACGACATAGGCGGCGCCGGTCGTCTGGCGTACTTTCTCAGCCAACACTCTGATGGTGTGGTTCGGATCTCCGGCCTCGACAGCGGCCACGATCTCCGGCGACCGGGACACGGATTGCGCTATCCCGAGCGCGCGCAATTGGTATTGCTGTTCAAGTGCCTGCCCGTTGAGGGTGGAGTAGAGCAGCGCACCGAACGACACGGTCAGCACCAGGATGGTCAGCACGACGGCGAGGATCTGCGAGGCCAGTGGCCAGGTTTTCCAGTGCCGATAGACGTGTGGGCGGCTCACGTCAGCGACCGAAGACGCAGGCGCGACTGCGGCGTGAGCAGAATGCACAAAACCGCAATGAACGCGCGGATCGCACTCAAATGCCACAACTCTGTTGACATCGCCCGACTCTCCCTAGGCTGCTCTCACGCTCAACGGATGATCCCTTTGAGGCTCAAGCTGCCCCGAAGTCTAGGCACAATGCGGGGCTGCACACAACCGTACGACGAAGGAGTCGCATGTCGGAACTCTTCCTTGCCATCGGCTTCGGGTTGGTCGTCGCCTCGGTTCTGGCACTCGCCGCGGTCGGGCTCAGCCTTCAGTTCGGCATCACGAATTACATCAACTTCGCGTACGGCGATTTCATGGCCGTCGGCGCGTACATCGCGTGGACGATCAACACCGGTCCGTGGCACCTAAACATCTGGGTATCCATGGTCGTCGGTGCGCTCAGCGTTGGGATACTGGCCGTGCTGCTGAATCGGTTCCTGCTGGCGCCGTTCGCCAGACGCTTCCAAAAACTGTTCTACATTCTGATCGTCACGTTCGGTCTGTCGCTCATCCTGCTCAACATTGTGAGTTCGATCTGGGGCAACGAGGTGCAGCGCTACACGATCTCGAACGAGAACCCCTTCCACATCGGCCCGTTCCTGTTCACGACGGACCAGCTCGTTGTCATCGGCATTGCGGTCATCCTGATGATCCTGATCCACTTGATGCTGACGGCGACCCGCATCGGCAAGTCGATGCGGGCGATGTCCGACAACACCACCCTGGCGATGACCAGCGGAATCGACACGCGACGGATCACCACGCTCACCTGGTTCCTGTCCGGATGCCTCGCCGGCCTGGCCGGCACCGTGCTCGGCATCACGCAGGCGAGCATCACACCGGGATCCGGTGAGACGTTCCTGTTCGTGATCTTCGCCGCCGTCATCGTCGGCGGTGTCGGCAGCATCTATGGAGCGATCGTCGGCGCTGTCATCGTCGGGCTCGCGACCGAGGTTTCCGCACTGTTCATCGACCCGGCTTACAAGCTCGACGTCGCGTTCGTGATCCTGATTCTCGCCCTGTTGTTCCGGCCGAACGGCCTATTCGCCAGACCTGGAAAGGCTTGAGCATGTCACCCCTTGTGTACTACCTGATCACACTGGCGTTCTTCGTCTTCGCCTATTGCATCCTCGGTTGGGGCCTCAACCTGCAGTTCGGCGAGGGCGGCATCCTGAACTTCGCCTACATCGGTTTCGTTGCAATCGGCGCGTACGTCGCCGGCGCGACGAGCATGCCGGCACCGGCACCCGGCTCCGGCGTGCAGTACTTCTTCGGCTGGTCTCTTCCGTTCCCGATACCGCTGATCCTCGGCGGCGTCGCCGCGTGCATCTTCGCACTCCTGGTCTCGTTCCTGGCCTTCCGACGGTTGCGCACCGACTACCTCGCGATGGTGTTGATCTCGCTGTCGCTGGTGCTCTACGACGTCATCAACAACTACGTGCCGCTGTTCGGCGGCGCGGACGGCCTGACGAACGTGCCGGAGCCGATGGCCGACCTATTCAGCCTTGATGCGAACAGTTTCATTCCGTTCTTCACCGTCGTGACGCTGATCATCGCCCTGATCATGTGGTGGCTGATGAGCAGGATCACGCGCTCGCCGATGGGCCGCACGATCCGTGCCATCCGCGATGACCCGGAGGCGGCATCCGCACTGGGCAAGAGCGTGTTCCGCTACCAATTGACCGCCATGCTGATCGGTTCCTTCTACGCAGGAATCGGCGGCGGGCTGATCGTCGAGTTCGCCGGCGCGTTCAACACCAGTGCATGGCTGCCCGGCGAGACCTTCTTGATCTTCGCGGCGGTGATCGTCGGGGGAGTCGGCAACAACAAGGGCATGATCCTCGGCGCACTCATCGTGCCCGTGCTGTTCACGCAGCTGCCGAAGTTCCTACCGGATGTGCCAGGCCACCCCGGCCTGATCTTGAACGTCGCGGCCATGGCCATCGGCATCCTGCTGATCGTGGTGCTGTGGTTCCGCCCGCAGGGCCTCATCCCCGAGCGGCGGCGGCTCAGCAGATTGCCTGCGACACCGTCCTCCCCGGAGTCCGGAACCGGACACCGCGCGGCGCTGACCCGAGAGGAGACATTGTGAGCGAACCGGATGTGCTGCATGCCCCGCCGAGCGCAGGCACGGAATCGGCGCTGAGTTGCACCGATATCCACAAGTCGTTCGGTGGTGCGAAGGCCGTGAACGGAGCCACCTTCTCCGTTCCGAAAGGGCAGATCACAGCCCTGATCGGGCCGAACGGCGCCGGCAAGACGACCGTCGTCAACATCCTCTCCGGGGCGATGAGTGCAGACAGCGGTGACGTGAAGATCGGAACGCACGATGTCACGAAGCTGCCGAACTACAAGCGGGCGCGTCTCGGGCTCATCCGCACGTTCCAGCTCTCCCGAGAATTGGGCGGTCTGACCGTGTGGGAGAACCTGATGGTTGCCGCGAAACAGCAACCCGGCGAGTCCCTCACGAACGTCTACTTCCGCCCGGGCCTTGTCAAGAACGTCGAAGCCGCGAACAGGGAACGCGCCGGCGAGATCCTCGCGAAGTACGGCCTGTACGAGCTGCGCGACACGTGGGCGCGGGAACTTTCCGGCGGCCAGAAACGCCTTCTCGAGATCTCGCGCGCTGTGATGGCTGAACCGACGCTGTTGCTGCTGGACGAACCGATGGCCGGTGTCAACCCGGTGCTGATCGACCGGATCGGCGAACACATCCAAGACCTGAAGAACGACGGCGTCACCGTGCTGATGGTCGAACACAACCTGGGCGTGGTCGAGAAGATCTGCGACTACGTGATCGTGCTGGCAGAAGGCCGCACGCTGGCGACCGGCCTGATGAGCGAACTGCGCGACAACAAAGACGTCGTTCGCGCCTACCTGGGAGGAGTGCTCGATGGACGCGTTGACAGCTGAGGACATTTCGAGCGGCTACGGGCGGTCGCCGATCGTGCGCAACGTCAGCGTGAGCGTGACGGCCGGACTGGTCACGGCGATCGTCGGCCCGAACGGGGCGGGAAAGTCGACATTCGCCAAGACCCTCGCGGGCATCCTACGGCCGACCACCGGCACGATCACGGTGAACGGAACCGATGTGACGCGGATGCCCGGCCACCTGCTCCCACGCCATGGGCTGGCCTACGTTCCGCAGAACGACAACGTCTTCCGCACTCTGACCGTGCGGGAAAATCTCGAAGTCGGCGGTTACGCATCCAAAAAGGACCCGAAAGCGCGGATGCAGGAGATCTACGCAATCTTCCCCGATCTGGCAAAGGCACAGGAGAAGAAGGCGGGCAACCTTTCCGGCGGCCAGCAGAATCTGCTCGCAATGGCACGCGCACTGATGGTGGAGCCGACCGTCATCATCCTCGACGAGCCGACGGCGGGCCTATCGCCGGCCTACACCGATGTCGTCTGGAAGCAGATCGAACTCATCGCCGCGAGCGGCACGGCGGTGCTCGTGATCGAGCAGAACGTTGAGCGGGCGCTGTTACATGCACAGTACGTCCATGTGCTCGTCGCCGGCACGAATCACGTTCACGGGCCCGTCGCGGAGATCGCGAAGTTGGACCTCGCTGGCATCTTCCTCGGGCACGACCAGGCGGCACCGCACAACTCGGCGGGCGCCTGATGCGCCACCTTCACCAATGCACAACAGACCAATGCACAACAGAATCGAGGTAACTGCAATGAACAATCCACAAGCGCGGATGCGCCGCATCCGCCGGGTTGCGATGGGTTCCAGCGTCGTGCTGGCCATCGCACTCGCGGCAGCCGGCTGTACCAGCGGCTCATCGAGTACGAACTCGCACCAGGCACTCACGATCGGGGAGATCTTCCCGTTCACCGGGTCGAAGGCGATCCTGTCCGACTGGGGCACGCACGGCGTCGCGGCGGGCCTGTACGAGGTCAACCACAACGGCGGAGTGCTGGGTCACCAGCTCAAGTCCGCAAGCGCCGACGACTCGGCGGATTCGGTCGACACCCTGCCGGCGTTCCGCAAGCTGCTGCTCGACAAGCCGGTGGCGGTGATCGGGCCGTTCTCACCGACCATCCAGGCAGTCATCGGCGACTTCGGCCCCAACAAGGTCGTCGACATGATGATCGGCGGTGCGACGACACTGGACAAGATGAACTACCCGTACGTGTTCCGCACCACGTCGTCCGACTCGAACGAGTCAGTCGCCATGGCCTACTACGCAGCGAAGGTCAAGGGCTTCAAGACGGCATCGCTCATCTTCGACAACTCGGCGAACTCGCAGGGCTTTGTTGCGCCGCTGACCGCTGCGTTCAAAAAGCTGGGTGGCACCGTGCAGCAGAGCATCACGATCGTGCCTGGGCAGGGGTCATACCGTTCTGAACTGACGAAAGCATTCGCCAATCACCCCGATGTGATCTTCTCGTCGTTCGACACGCAGACAGCATCGACGCTGTGGTCGAACGCTGCTCAGCTCGGTGACCTGAGCACCCCGTGGGTCGGTGACGACCTGCAGTCGTCGAAAGCGTACGCTCAAGCGTTCGGCTCCGGGGCGTCGACCAACCTGTTCGCTGCAGTGGCGGCTTCGCCGAGCGGTGATGGCTACACGCACTTCCTTGCCGACTACAAGAAGGTGTACGGCAGCGCTCAACCGCTTCCGACCACCTTCAACGAGTACGACGCGATCGTGATCGCGTCGCTGGCCATGACGAAGGCGAACTCGACGGATCCGTCTGTCTGGGTGAAAGACGTCGTCAGCGTCGCGAGTCCTCCTGGAACGAAGTGTTCCGACTACGCGGCGTGCGTCAAGTTGATCAAGGCGGGCACCGAGATCAACTACGACGGGGCAGGCGGTGATGACAACTTCAACAAGTACCACAACGTCTTCAGCGGCTTCTCCGTGGTCGGGTTCAATTCGGATCTGACCAACACCAACGGAACGTATGTGACTCCGGCTCAGATCGCATCCGTCGTCGGGTAGTTGCCGACAGACATTGTTCATCGGCGGCATGGCGGTCAGGGGGTCTCCCTTTGACCGCCATGCTCGCGACAGAAAGGACGACAGTTCGTGGCCGGTCTACTTGAAGGTGTCCGCGTTTTGGATCTGACGACGATCCTCGCCGGTCCGTTCGCGGCGTATCAGCTGAGTCTGCTGGGTGCGGATGTCATCAAGATCGAACTCCCCGTGACCGGTGACCTCGCGCGCGAGCTGAGCAGCGAAAGCGCGACGCACATCCCGATGATGGGTGCGTCTTTTGTCGCGCAGAACTGTGGAAAGCGATCGATCACCCTCAACCTGAAGACCGAAGAAGGCGCAAAGGTCTTCGAACGACTGCTCCGAGCAGCGGACGTTCTGCTGGAGAACATGCGCCCGGGCGTCCTCGCCCGACTCGGCTTTCCGTGGGAACGTCTGCACGAACTCAACCCCGAGCTCATCTATTGTGCTGTCTCCGGTTTCGGTCAGACCGGTCCGTTCGCGAGTCGTCCGGCCTACGACCAGATCATCCAGGGCCTTGCGGGCATGGCAGACGTGACAGGCTCTCCGGATGGCGGCCCGTTGCGCGCCGGCTTCCCGATTGCCGACACCCTGGGCGGCTTCGCCGCGTCGATGGCGATCTGCGCCGCCCTCGCCAGGCGGGTCGTCGATCGCACGGGCTGTTTCTTGGACGTGTCGATGCTGGAGACCGCGCTGACAGCGATGGGCTGGGCTGTCTCCGATCATCTGATCGCCGGACGCGACGTGACGCGCAACGGGAACAGCAACGCGACATCCGCTCCGTCCGGAACCTTCCAGACGGGCGACGGCCTGCTGAACATCGCGGCGAACACGCAGACGCAATTCGAGACGCTGTGCCGCCTGCTCGACTGCGTCGAACTCGTCGACGACCCGCGTTTCGTGACGCGCACCGATCGCAAGCTGCATCGTGCCGAACTGACCGAGGAACTGGAACTGCGACTCGCCGGCAACGGTGCCGCGGAATGGGAGTCGATGTTCGCGGCGGCCAGCATTCCGGCCGGCCGCGTGTTGACGGTGGATCAGGCGCTGCACCAGGATCAGGTTCGCGTTCGGGGTCTGCTACACGAGGTTGAGATTCCGGTCGGAGATGTGCGTGGGCCCGGTGTGGGCGGGCCTGGTCACCAAGCGGCGGTGGTGCTCGGCAGCGGCGTGCACGTCGATGCGCGAGCGTTGGGACCGTCGTCTCCACCGCCGCTGCTCGGAGAGCACACGGACTCGATTCTCGACTCGCTCGGCTACTCTGCCGAAGAAATCACCGAACTCCACACCCACGGCGCCGTTTAGAGCGCGGCGGCCACGTCAGAACGGTCAGCCCAAAACGGTCAACCCAAAACGGTCAACCCAAAACGGTCAACCCAGAGAGGTCACTCGCATGTCACAGTCGCGTTATCCAACGGTGCGCATCATCGAGGAGGGCATGCGCGAGGGCATGCAGATCGAAAGCTCGTCGATCACGGTGGAGAACAAGATCCGCCTGCTCAATGCGCTGTCGCGGACCGGCTTGCAGACGATCGTCGTCGGGTCGTTCGTCAGCCCGAAGTGGACGCCGCAGATGGCGAATATTGACGATGTCGTCGCCGGGTTCGCTCCGGTCGAGGGCGTCACCTACACGGCGCTCGCGCTGAACGAACGAGGACGAGAGCGGATGCGTCGCTTCGCCCCTCTGCTGACGGAGTCGCGAGAATTCCCGCGCACTCTTGTGCACCTCTGCGATGTCTTCGTGAGGCGCAACACCAATCGCACACAACTGCAAGAGATCGAGGCGTGGCCTCAGGTGATCGATGCGGCCGTTGCGGCTGGGGCTGACACCGCGGGGATCGCGATCAATGCCGCATGGGGTTCGAACTGGCTGGGCGCGTTCGACGAGGACTATCGCATGGACATGCTGGCTCGCCAAGTTGACCTGTGGGATGCCGCCGGCGTGACCGTGAACCGGGTGTGGATCGGCGATCCGATGGCATGGAACGTGCCCGATCAGGTTGCCTCGCAGCTGCTGGCGATCCAGGACCGGTGGCCACAGATCGAGACGTTCCACCTGCACCTTCACGATGCACGCGGAACGGCGATGTTGTCGGCGTATCAAGCGCTGCAGGTGCTTTCGCCGGAGCGCACACTCGTGCTGGACTCGTCGATCGGAGGCATGGGAGGCTGCCCGTACGGCGGTCACGGGCGGATGACACGAATGATCCCCACCGAGGACCTCGTCGACCTGCTGACCGAGCTGGGTGTCGATACAGGGGTCGATCTCGACAGCTTGATCGAGGCATCCGTCTTGGCGGAGGAGTTCGTCGGGCACGAACTGTGGGGCAAGGTCTCGAAGGCGGGGCCGCGGCCGCGCGGCGACCGGCTCTTCGCGATGGACATGCCTTTCGTCGAGACGGCGGAGCAGGCACAGCACTTCCGACTCGGTGCCGCCGCCTATGCGGGTGCGCCATCGCCGTGGGCCGCGCCGATCACGTCGCCCGTGCGAGACGCGGTAGACCGCGGGGAAGACCCCGGGCGTGCTGCGCGCGACCTGATCGATCGGGCGTAGAGCTGGTCGAACTGCACGGGTCTCGATACGCTCGCTCGCTGCGCTCGCGGGCTACTCGACCACCGGTACCGTTCGTCGAGTAGCGCATGAGCGCAGCGAATCCGCGTATCGAGACGGCTGTCTGCTGTCAGCAGATCTGCTGACAGCAGTACGACGGGTTCAACCCGTCACGCTTGCCGCAGTCTGGTGACATGGCTGACGACGACAACACCAAGAACCCTGCCTTCTCTGACCGGATGCGCGCACAGTTGCTGCACGAGCGCATCCTCGTGCTCGACGGTGTGCTCGACGACGACAATGGAACGCTGCTTGCAACGCAACTGCTGACGCTTGCGGCTGAGGACGCATCCGCAGATATCGCACTGTGGATTCACTCGCCCGGCGGCTCGGTGCCGGCGATGCTCGCGATCCGGGACGTGATGCGGCTCGTGCCGTGTGACGTCAGCACGCTCGCCCTCGGGTTGGCGTGCAGCGCAGGGCAATTCCTGCTGTCGTCCGGCGCGAAGGGCAAGCGGTTCGCGCTGCCGCACGCGCGCATTCTGATGCATCAGGGATCTGCGGGCATCGGCGGCTCCGCTGTCGAGGTCGAGGTGCAAGCCGACGATCTGCGTTTCACGCGGGACACCGTGCTCGGCCTTGTTGCCGAGGACACCGGCCAGAGCGTCGAGCGTGTTTTCGAGGACTCGCTGCACGACCGCTGGTACACGGCTGCTGAGGCGCAGGAGTACGGATTCATCGATCACGTGGTCGACTCGTTCGAGCAGGTCATGCCGCCCAAACGGCGGCACGTCGGACTGGGGGTGGACGCATGAGCAACACGAGCATGAACAACACGACTATGAACAACTACATGATCCCGAACGTGATCACGCAGAACTCGCGTGGCGAGCGAATCATGGATGTCTATTCTCACCTCTTGACTGAGCGCATCATCTATCTGGGCACTGCGATCGATTCGGGCGTGGCCAATGCGCTCATCGCCCAGCTGTTGCATTTGGAGGCGGACAACTCCGAGCGCGAGATCAACCTTTACATCAACTGCGAGGGCGGCGATATGACCTCGATGCTCGCCGTGTACGACACAATGCAGTACATTCAGGCGCCGGTAGCGACCACGTGCGTGGGGCAGGCGATTGCTGCCGGTGCCGTGCTGCTGGCCGCCGGTGCTCCGGGGCGCCGCGCCGTGCTGCCGCACACGCGGGTGGTTATGCATCAGCCGGCTGCGCAGGGGCGGGGCACGATTCCCGACTTGATCTTGCAGGCCGACGAGGTGGTGCGCATCCGAGCCGAGCTTGAAGGGATCTTGTCAGCGCATACGGGGCAGTCGGTCGAGACGCTGCGGCGGGACACCGATCGTGACCGGGTTTTCACTGCACACGCGGCGCTGGAATACGGGCTTGTCGATCACGTGATGGGGCGAGTGGTGCTGGGGGCGGCATCCACAGCGTGAGTCGCTAGTCGTCTTCTTCGATGGTGATGGATGCGGACGGGCACAGGCTCGCCGCTTCGCGCACCTGGTCATATTCGGCTTCGGGAGGGTTGTCGGTCCAGAGTTCGACTTTGCCGTCGCTTTCGCGGTTCCAGAACACGTTGGGTGCTGAGAGTGCGCACTGCCCGGCGGAGATGCAGGTCGGCTGATAGATGACGACTTTCACGGTGGTGTGTCCCTCTCGATGTGCGCAAGCTGTTCGCCCCACACGTTAGGCGCGCAGGATGTGAGCCGGCCGCATGATTCAAGGCGCCTGCAACTCCCGGTCGCTGAGCGAGTCTATCGGTCGCTGGCCGAGTCCCCGGTCGACTCCGCTCAGGGAACGAGCAAACCAGCCCTTCGGACCTGCTCAGGAAACAGTCCGTCCGTTTTTCTTATTTCAGATCCGCCCTATATAAGGCGGATCTGATAAAGCGAAAACAGACATGCACTTTGCTGGGCGACACGTCGTCGTAGGCTGCCCTTCGACAAGCTCAGGCACCGCGCTGCAGCCGAAGCGCCAGCCTGCACTCGACACCGTTCGCTGAGCGAAGCCGAAGCGCCAGCCTGCAGCGCCTCACGAACAGGCCCTATACAGCCGCCCTTCGGCTTCGCTCAGGGAGCGCCGCCGCGCCGCCTTTCGGGTCCTCGTGAATCGCTCTTCAGCCAGACCGAACCCGAAGAAGCGACTACGCGTCTGTCTTGCTCCCGGCCCGCAGCGCGCCCGCAGCCGCAAACGAGACGGCCAGGAGCACGATGATCAGCCAGAGCGAATTCAACAGCCCGAACTGTTGCGCGAGGAGCCCGATGACCGGGGGCCCGCCGAGGTTCGCGAGATAGCCGATCGATGCGACGACGCTGACCCGCGCCGCGGGATTCGGCCCGCTGTCGGCGGCAGCTGACATGCCGAGCGGGAAGCCCATCGACACGCCGACGGCCCACAGAATCACTCCGATCAGAATGAGCCACGGCGCACCGCCCAGAATGAACAACAGCACGCCGATCACGCCGAGCGCCGTCGTGAATCGCACCGTGCGCACCCGGCCGACGCGGTCGACCAGCGGTCCGCCGAAAACGCGGGCGAGGGTCTCGCCGAGCGCAAACGCGGTGAAGAAAAGGGCGGCGATCGCATCCGTTTGATGGTGGTCGTCTCGCACAGAGAGCGTCAGCCAGTTGTTCGCCGACCCCTCGCCCAGCTCGACCCCGAGCATGACCAGTCCGATCATGAGCAGGCGCACGTCGGCCCATCCGGCGAACCAGGAGCGGATGCGCTCGCCAACCGGTGGCTTCGCCTCTGCGGATGCTGCGCCATCCGTTCTCGGAATGAACTGCACCGCGATTGCGGCGACCGCAGCGATCAGCACCGATTCGGCCACCAATTGCATGCCGGCCGAGATCCCGAGGGCGGCGGAGGCGGCACCGATGGCGGATCCGAGGACCGCGCCCGCCGACCACGCCGCGTGCATGAGCGGCATGAGTGTCTTGCTGGCGATGCGTTCGACCGCGGCGCCCTGCACGTTCATCATCACGTCGACGGCACCGATTCCGAAGCCGACGAGAACGAATCCGACCGTTGCTGCCGGGGCCGAGCGCAGCACGCCCGCGCTGAGCCCGATGACGGCGATGCCGATGGCGTCGATCGTCAGAGTCAGCCAGATGCCGCCTCGCGGTCCGACCCAGGCCAGGAGTGCTGAAGCACTGACAAGTCCGGCGATCGAGCCAATCGTTACAGCGGCGACCAGCAGGCCGAGCGACTCGTAGCTCAACCCCAGATCCGTGCGCAGACTCGGCAGGCGCGGCCCCCACGTGGCCAGGCTGACACCGCCCAGCGCGAACGCTGTGATGATCGCGTTACGCCAGCGAGCAAGTGTTTTGGCGTCGTGGCTCGGGGTCGCCAAGCCAGATACACTCACGTGTGCGAGGGTATCAGGAGCCGCGGGCGGCTCCGCGACAATGCGGATGTCGGCGGCTTGTGCTTAAGATACCTGCGGCATCGTACGCACCCGACTGAGGAGAAGATCGTGGCAGAGGTATTGCTGTTCCATCACGCACAAGGGCTGACGCCGGGAGTTCTCGCGTTCGCGCAGACGCTGCGGGAGGCGGGACATGTCGTGCACACCCCGGATCTCTATGACGGTCGCACGTTCGACGACCTCGATGCCGGCGTTGCATACGCGGACTCGATCGGCTTCGAGGAGACCGTGGAACGGGGCCGCGCCGCATCCGCTGGGCTGCCCGATGCGCTCGTCTACGCCGGGTTCTCGCTGGGCGTCGTGCCCGCGCAGTCACTGGCACAGACCCGGCCGGGCGCGGTGGGGGCGCTGCTATTCCACTCGTGCGTGCCCGTCTCGGTCTTCGGTGAGGAGTGGCCCGCCGGCGTGCCGGTGCAGATTCACGGGATGGATGCCGACCCCTACTTCATCGGTGAGGGCGATGTCGACGCTGCTCGCGATCTCGTGGAGTCCACCCCGGATGCCGAACTGTTCATCTATCCGGGCGACAAGCACCTGTTCGCCGACGAGAGTCTGCCGTCGTACGACGCGACCGCCGCGGCGCTGCTCACACAGCGCGCGCTGGGGTTTCTGCGCACTGTCGGGTAGGTGTGCACGTCAATCGCGTTTAACCATGACACCGCATCGCCCAATCGATCTGTGCGGAGGGGTGACCACTGTGGTTGCCTGATGGGCGCGGGCAGAATCTCCACGAGCGGGGAGGTTTTGACGAGGCGCCGGCGCAAACATACCCGAAGGGGGAGGTTTAACGACTCTGTCTGAAATAATCTACCCGTGCGGGTAGATTTACGAACGGCGAATCTCCCGGCTGAGGGAGATTACATGAACGAGATTCGGATCGGCGAATTGAGCGACTCGCTTGGTCTCCCGATCAAGACGCTGCGGAGAATGGCAGACAGCGGGCAGATCCCGTCAAGCCGCACGCCGGGCGGACACCGTGTTTTCGACCTCGATGCGGTTAGGGGTTCGCTATCCGGGCGGATTCCCGAGGCATCGATACTACCGATCTCGCCGCCTGACTGGGAAGCTGACTTTGCGCTGGACGGGCTACATGAAGATCAAGTGTGGACAATTGCCGCGGACACCCTTCAGATTGATCGGAGGACTGAGGACGGGCGCGTTGCTGCATACGGCTTCACCGAAATGCTGAACAACGCAATTGACCACAGTGGCGGCACATCCGCCAACATCCAAGTGTGGTCGTCTCAGCACGAGCTTGCATTCCGGATCGCGGATGACGGCGTGGGGGTGTTCGCGCGCATCCGGTCCGGACTCGGACTTGACAGGGACATCGAGTCTGCCGGCGAGCTCACCAAAGGGAAACGTACGACATTCAAAGAGCGGCATACGGGAGAAGGAATCTTCTTCACATCGAAGGCCGTCGGAGTGCTCCGCCTTTCGGCGAACGGCTTGCGGCTCACCTTTGACAACGCCAGGGGCGATGTTGCGCTCGGAATATCCAGGGTGAGCACAGGAACGGTGGTAAAGGTAAGCATTCCGCGCCCGGCAGCGCATACCCTGCGCGCCGTGTTCGAACAGTTCACCGATGGCGAGCAGTCGTTCGCGAAAAGCCGACCGGCGGTCAAGCTGTTCGGTGCTGGAATAAGCTTCGTCTCCCGTTCCGAGGCCCGCCGTTTGCTCGACGGTATGGACACATTCGGGGACATCGACGTCGACTTCGCCGGCGTCGAGGACGTAGGCCAAGGCTTCGTCGATGAAGTGCTCCGTGTGTGGCCGGCGCAACATCCAGGCACCACGCTGAACCCCATCAACATGAACGAAGCGGTGGAGTTCATGGTCAACCGCGCCCTCCGCGGCGGGTAGCGGCTCACCAGGGCTGTGGCCGCGTGAACGTGCGCTCGACCTGCCCGCCGCGTGTTCGACGGAGGACTTCGCCGAGCTGCGAACGACATCGGGCACCGTCGCGATCGGCAGCATTCGCACAGTTGGTATCTTCGGGCCGGGCGCTGCTCGGGCGTCCCGCCAGGCACTGCCGCGGCGGTGATCCCTTGAGGCATGGGCGTCGCGGGGTGCGTCGTTCGTGCGCTGGAGCGTTACTGGCGCGCGAGCTGCTGTTTCGGCTGCCCGCCCACAGCAGTCTCTGCACCACTTGTCGGAGGGCTCGAGTCCGGGCTGTATTGCTGCGGCGCAAAGTGCTCTTCGCCTCAATCCTCAGAGCACTTTGCGCACCATGTACGAGCTGCCCGCGTGAACGTACACTCAAGCCATGGATCGGGTGCTCGCCGCAGGTGCGGTGGTCAAAGACCGCGACGGGCGCTTCCTGCTGGTGCTCCGAGCGGATGCGCCGCAAGCCGGCCGCTGGAGCATCCCCGGAGGCAAACTCGAGCCCGGCGAGACCCTTGCTGAAGCCGCAGAACGCGAAGTGCTCGAGGAGACCGGGCTAATCGTGCGGGCGGTCCGCGAAATCGGATGCCTCGACTCACCGACCGCGGATGGCCGCATCTTCGAGATCCACGATTTCTGGGCAGAGCTCGCCGATGGGCACGCTGTCGACGCTTCCGCTGAGCGGACGGTCGCTGAGGACCGCGGCACGGAGCACCCGATCGCCGGTGACGATGCGGCGGACGCGCGGTGGTTCACGGCAGACGAGCTGCGGGCACTGCCGCTCACCGATAGCCTGATCGACTACCTGACCCGATTCGGCGCATACCCATGACGTCGGCGTGACCCGCAGACGTCTGCGTGACCCCACCTTGTATGCGTGACCACGGCATTCGACTATCCTGATAGAGAACGCGCAGTTCACTATTGAAGGCTGGCCATATGTCGCAGGCACGATCGAAATCAGCGTCGCCCTCCGTGCGCGCCGTCGTCGACCTTGGCTCAGTCGGCCGCGACGACATTGCACTGGCCGGCGGCAAAGGCGCCAATCTGGGTGAGTTGGTTCGTGCTGGATTCCCTGTCCCAGCCGGATTCATCGTCACGACGGATGCGTACCGCTCCGCCATGGAGACCGCCGGGCTGAGCGTTGGCGACCCGCACGACCCGCATGCCACGCACAACCTCACCGATGACGGCGCAGCACTGCGCGCCGCAATCACCGCCCTGCAACTACCCGAGCAGACGGCCGCGACGATCGCGGATGCGTACGCCCGGCTCGGCGGCATCGTCGCCGTGCGCTCAAGCGCGACTGCCGAAGATCTCCCGGGCGCGGCATTCGCCGGGCAGCAAGACACCTACCTCGGCGTGGTCGGGGCCGATGCGATGCTCGCCGCGGTGCGCGCGTGCTGGGCGTCGCTGTGGAACGAACGGGCGATCGCCTACCGTCGACGACTGTCGATTGACCCGGCCGATGTGGCGATCGCCGTTGTCGTTCAGTCCCTGGTTCCAGCGGATGTCGCGGGCGTGCTCTTCACCGCCGATCCGGTGACCGGCGCTCGCGACCGCCTCGTGATCGACGCGAGCTCGGGGCTCGGCGAAGCCGTCGTCTCCGGGCTGGTGACGCCGGACCACTACGTGATCGACAGCGCGGGCCGCACTCTCGAATTCTCACCCGGCAAACGCGAAGTCGTCATCAGCAGCGACGGGCATGGCGGCGTGACCCACTCCGAGGGTGCCCCGGCCGGCGCCCTGGCCGGCGCCTCGGCGGGTATGCCGCTGCTGTCCAACGCGCTGCTCGCCGAACTGGCATCCCTCGGGCAGGCGGTCGCAGAGCACTTTGGCAGCCCGCAAGACATCGAGTGGGCGATCGCCAACAACGGGCTCGCGCTGCTCCAAGCTCGCCCGATGACAGCAGTTCCGATCCCGCAGAAGCTGAACAGGGTGCAGCGGCTCATCGGCAGCGTGTTCAGCGACTACTTCAGCGTGCGCCCGTACCCACTCGACATGGACACCTGGATTCCATACGGCCCGCTCGGAATGATGGGTCGCGTGATGGCGAGTGTCGGCATCCGCTCGAACTTCGAGAGCATCCTTCCCGAAGAGGACGGCGTCGTCGTGCAGTTCGTGCCGCCGATGCCGTCACCGACGTGGCGTGTGGTCAGGGCGCCGTTCAGCGTGCGGGCACGCGCACGTCGCTACGATCCGGCCCAATGGACGAAGGACCCTCGCTATGCCGACTTCGACCGGCGACTGCAGGACATCGCGGGCAGGGATCCGGCCACCGCGACCTGGCCGGAGCTCGTTGCATCCGTTCACACCGCCCTCGAACTGGTCGCCCCGATCACGACGCTGCGCACGCAGTACCTGCCCGGCATGGCGGTCGCGATCATTCGGTTGCGCCTCGCGCTCATCCGGCTACGGCGCACCCGACTGATGGGCGATCTCATCATCGGCGCCCCAACGATTACTGCGCGCGGAAACGAACGACTCGGCGAGCTCGCCGACAGCGTGCGGGCGGATGCCACGCTCCGCACCTTGCTCACCGAGCAGGATGCGCGTGCCGCCCTCGAGCGCGTCACCAGCGATCCAGCGTTTGCGGGTTTCGCGAGCGCGTTTGCCGAGTACCTCGAGGAGTACGGGCACCGCGAGACGATCAGCCCCGTGCTCGCCTCCTCCCCAACCTGGAGCGAAGCTCCGGAAACCGTGCTCGGGCTGATTGCGCTGCTCGCCTCCGACGACAGCGAACGCCCGGTGGCCACGCGGGCGGCGGATGCCGAGGAAGCGCTGTTTGCACATCGCCGCCTGCAAGCGCCGAGGGCGCGCGAGCGGATGTGGCGGCGCATCCGGGCGGCTCGGGCCGGCATCGGATTCCGTGAGGATTCTCACGACGCGTTCATGCGCACGCTCCCCCCGCTTCGTCGCGCGCTCCTCGAGATCGGCACTCGCCTGCGCGACGCCGGTGTGTTGTCAGAACCGGCCGACGTCTTCCACCTGCGGCTCGGCGAACTGGAGACGATCGACGACGCGGCGACGCTCGCCCCGGCGCGCGTGGAGGAGCTGCGCGCGAGGGTGCTGGCGCGGAAACTGAAACGCGAGCAGCTCTCATCCGTGCGGATGGTCGACTACGCGGCGATCTTCGGGCGCCCGGGCCGTGACCAGAATGCCTTGGTCAGCGGAACGCCGGCCTGCGCCGGGCGGGCGACGGGAACGGTGCGCATCATCAACGGGCCAGACGAGTTCGGCATGCTGCGTCCCGGCGAGATTCTGGTGTGTCCATACACAAACCCCGCGTGGACTCCACTGTTCCAGAGCGCTGCGGCTGTCGTGGTGGACACCGGGGGCATCGGTTCGCATGCCGCGATTGTGGCGCGCGAGATCGGCATCCCCGCAATTATGGGCACGGGGGACGGCACGCGAACGCTGCGTACGGGGCAACGCGTCACGGTGGATGGTGGAGTCGGGGTCGTGACGGCGTCATGACGGCGGTGGTAGCGGCGGCAGGGGCAACTGCGACGGGGGCAGCCGGGGCGGTGGCCGCAACCGTGGCCGCAACGGCGCCGACCACCGGCGACCATCGCGCGCGGACTCGGCGGCGCGGGGCCGCCCTCACCGCCGCCATCTATGAGGCGACGCTGACCGAGCTGACGCGTCACGGCTACGCTGCGCTGACAATGGAAACGGTAGCCAAGCGGGCACACACGGGTAAGGCATCCTTGTATCGGCGCTGGCCGACGCGCACCGAATTGGTGATGGATGCCGTCTACGATGCGTTGCCGACCGAGCAACTCGTTCCCGAGACGGGCACGCTCCGCGGCGACCTGATCGAGATGCTGACGACGGCGATGGTGCCGCTGTCTGGGGCGCTCGGCGACGCGCTGCGTGCCCTGCACGGGGAGGCGCTCATCGACGCTGACCAGGCCCGCCGCGTGCGGGACTACTCGCGCGACGGCGCCGTGGAGAGTCTGCGCACGATCGTGATGCGTGCCGTCGCGCGCGGTGAGCTCGACGGTACGCATGTCACGCGGCGTCGACTCGAGGCAGGGCCATCGATCCTGCGGAACCACTTTCTGTTCCGTGAGCTCGATGGCTTCGACGTCGTGGAGTTGGTTGACGAGGTCATCGTTCCGCTGCTGAACGCGCCGTTGAGGCGCGTATCGAGGGGAGCCTAGACCGCCGGTCGGGCGGGAATCCGCTCAGTCAGGGGCGCAGCGGCGAGCGACCGGCCGATGCTCTCGCGAGTACCCGCATTAGTTACGTACTTCGCGGCCACTCTGCTCAGGTTAATTCCGATTCACGCCCAATTCATGCACTCCCGCCCAATTCATGCATTCCGCCCGCTTGGCGCCGGGCACCCAGGCGTTCAATGTGCGCAGAATGTCCGATTGGCGATTCATTCCAGCATTTCGCGCACACTGAATGAGCCGCGGGCGAAAGTAGCGGCCGGCGTCGCCGGCGATCGCGACATCGACATCCGCGGGGAAGCTTTCGGGTTGAGGGTAATCGATCATCACGTCAGCCTGAGTTGACAAAACTACAGTGTCAAGTCAGACTGACAGTATGGAACCACCGGAGTTCGCACAGCAGTTGCGCACGACCGATCCGATGATAGGTTTGCGCGCCGTCGGCGCGCTGCATCGGCTCGCTGAGCGCGTCGAGGCGACGCATGTCGGCGAGGCACGGCGCGCGGGATGGTCGTGGGAACAGATTGGCGACGCACTCGGTGTCACACGCCAGTCGGTGCACGCGAAGTATGGCAAGCGCGGAGACAGCCAGAAGAAAGGTGAGAGGGAGAGCAGCGATGTTTGAGAGATTTGCGCGACCCGCACGGATCGCCATCGACGACGCCCGCTACGAAGCGGGGCGCCGGGGCGATCGAAGGATCGGCACCGAGCACTTGCTGATCGCACTGCTGCGGGATGACGAGCTAGCGGGAATTGTCGGTGTCGATGCCGAGACCGCGCATGACACGGCCGACCAGCTCGATCGCTCAGCGCTCGCCGCAATCGGACTGGAAGCCGACCCCGCACCGACCGCGCACGCCGCCCTCGGCACGCGAGTGCCGCTGACCGCGGGGGTCAAGGCTGTGCTGCATCAGACCATCCTCACTGCGACGGCGGAGAAGGCCCGAACGATCACGACTCGGCACATGATGCTCGCCCTGCTCGACCGGCGCGAGCCCGACCCGGCGGCCGCGCTGCTGGCCGCACTGCCGATCGACCCGCAAGCGACCCGCGAGCGCTTGTCAGCCGCCGCGTAGTGGCGAGCGACCGGTCGATTCTCTCGCGACGACCCGCAAGAGCACGCCGAGTGCGGCCATGTGGTCGTTCTGGGCCGTCTGCGGGCCCCCAAACCGACCACATGGGCGCATTCGGCTCGCCTCCGCGCTCCCGATCAGATCGTGAAGAATTGCCCCTTAAGGGCAGCTTCCTCGCGAACGGGCCGGAAGACGCGAGGAACGATTCCGCTCGAAAGCAACCAGCCGTCTGACTATTTCACACAGATGTAGTCAAGATGCGCTGCTATCTGGGCCGCGCTACCAGGAGGCTACGCCGCCTGGTCACTGTCGAGACGATGATCGAGTACCTCGCGACGGTGCCGAAGGCGTTGCCGTCCGCTCCGCTATTCATCCGGGCTGATGGGAAGGCTCTCACCAGGGCGCAGCTCCAACACGCCTTCAAGAAGGCCCGGACCGCAGTGCAGCTCCCCCAATACCACTTCCACGACCTCCGCCACAGCGGACGCGGACACACGCTGGCCGCTCAGTCCGGAGCGACGATTCGAGAATTGATGTCACGCGCGGGGCACTCCACATCATCAGCAGCGATGAAGTATCAGCACGCTGCCGAAGAGCGTGGACGCATCATCGCAGACGGCATGAGCGCAGCCATGAAGAAGGGTGCGCCGGGAGTCTGAGTGACGTCGGAGGGCTCCAGATGCTCCGTCACTTGGAGAGAGCGTCGAGCAGTTCAGCGTCTTCCTGCATGATGCGCTCGAAGATCGCTCTGGTGCGGGTGCTCTTGTCGGCCTTGGCGGCACGCTCTTCGATTGCGATCTTGACGATCTCAGTCTTCGTCCGACGCTCCTGTGCAGCGAGAGCATTCAGCAATTCTTCGTGCGCTGTGTCGAGGCGCAGATTCATGGCCATGGGTGCCCCCTTTGGTTGGTTACTCTCGAATGTACCACTAGGTACCTAGTGGTGTCTGGAAGGCCGTTTTCTGTATCAAAGTTTGTACCTTTGGGCACGCGAAGGGCACGAACGGCCTGTCTACGTGAAGAAGTCCCGGCCAGAATCTCCTTCAAAAAGAGGCTCTGACCGGGACTTTACTGGTAGAGCGGATGACGGGAATCGAACCCGCGCTATCAGCTTGGGAAGCTGAAGTTCTGCCATTGAACTACATCCGCATGCTCGACGGACGCGCCGACGATCGACAACTATCCTAAGGCACGGCATCGCGCCGCCTGAAGGCAATGTCGTGATTGTTGCCCAGCCGGATGACCAGGCCCGGCTCGTCCGCCAAGCGATCGCCGCCGGCAAGAATGTCTTCGTCGAGAAGCCGCTCGGGCCGATCCACTCGTTCCGACTGGGCTTCGGATGCGGCAGCACCACATTCTGCGCCAACGAGGACGACTACCTGAAGCTGGCGGCAATTCACGTCGTCGATCTCTTGCGGTAGCTGTTCGGCGAGGTGGCCGACGTGCACACCCGGAACAATTCGGTCGGGAACCTGGTGGCGCTGGCGGTCAGCCTGCGCTTCGCCTCTGGCGTGATCGGCACGCTCAACCTGACGGGTCTGCCGTCGTTCTTGAGCGCGACCTGCATCTGCGCGGATTCGTCGAGGGACTGCGCGCCTTCGCCGATCCGGCGGTGGCCGTCTCGGAGGCGACGAACAGTGGCCGCGACAACGTGCACACGATGGAGCTCTGCGACCGCATCCTCGCTGCGGAACGCTGACAACCGGCGAACGGGGTCTCGATACGCTCGCTCGCTGCGCTCGCGGGTTACTCGACCGGCGAAGCCCCCGGCGCAATCGTTCGGATGCCGAGTTCGTCGGCAGCGGCAGCGAGACGCTGATTGTACACGACCATGACATCTGCGTCGAGCAGGGTCGCGCTCGCGAGATGAAGCGCATCCAAAGTTCGAAGGATCGGCGGCCCGATGCGGCGGGCAAGCGCGACAACGCGAGCATCCAGTGAGAATTCGGAGATGCCGGACAACGCGACATCCGCCAGTTCTGTGATCGTCGACGGATGTTCGTGGTCCAGCCGCGTGCGCAGCGCGCGCGTCACTTCGACCCACGCAAGCGAAGAACTGACGAGGACGTTCCCGTCCCCTACGCATTGCTCAAGGTAGCTGACGAGCACATCAGATTCCGGCTCGGCGACAACGCGTTTGATCAGCGCACTGCTGCCGACATAGATGCGCACTCAGATCCGATCCTTGCGGTCGAGGAGGTCGGATGACGAGACGCCGGGTGCAAGGCGGATGCGGGTCGCCGCCCGCCGCCATGCGGCTCGCGGCGGAATGAGGCCAAGATTTGCGAGACCGGCGACCTCATCCGGCACCGGCGCTGACCCGGGCGATGTTGCATCCGCTGTGAGGTAGGCCTCGATCGCGTCGCGCATGACGTCCTGCTGCGACCGGCCGGTGCGCGCGGCCTCGGCCTTGACCGCCGCTGCGACGTCAGGGCGGAGTCGGAGATTGGTTGCCATACTTGATAGTACCTATTTGGCATAAGAATGGTACCGCTGCTGTTCCCCGTGTCACGATGCAGGCACATTCGCCGCGTTCACATGAGAACAGGCGGCTTCCGCCTGCTTTGGTGCGAACCACCTGTTTTGGGGGTGGCGCTACCGCTGGGCGGCGCTGTGGGTGACGCAGCGCCCGGCAGCACCGCGGTCATGGATCCGCTGCCACGGGCTGCGCCTTGGAAAGAGGCACGACGGGGTGCCTTTCGCAGTCACCATTGAGCGTCGGACTAGTGCAAAATCCCGCGGATAGCAGCATTCGGGTGGCCTCACGCTCCGGCGATCTGCCATGTTGCCGGACCACGTCTCCGTGTTGTTGGCAAGCAGATAGGAGAATTCTTCGGATACCTCTGGAGGAACATTGTCGGGGTGACAATGACGATGTCCATGTCCGATTGGGAATTTGCGCCTCCATGGGCGACCGAGCCGTAGATAGCGACTGTTGCCCCCGGAGGAGACGAAGTCTCGGCGAACGACCGAATTCGATTCCGCAACTCGACGCCGGCGCTCAATCCTGCTTCGACAACGGGCCACAGAACACGGTCCCGGCTAGCGCGGTACAGGATGGCGCACGGTCGAATTGTCGAGTGGACGAGGCGCGTCTCAACGAGCCGATTCAGAGCGGAGTTCACCCCTGAGGAGCTTCCGAAGTTTGCGAGCCGGTGAATCTGCCGACCGGCGAATTCGCTGTCGGCTCGCGCGAGAACGCTCAGGATAGCGGCATCCATTCGCCCTGCAAGCGTTGCAGACGGCGACCCAAGGTCCATCCGACACCGTCCCTCCTGTCCGATCAGTCATACAAGTGACAGCCCAATCGGACAAGTGTCTGGTTTGACGGACAGGCATATGTCCAATTCGATGGGGTCCCGGTCGGCTTGCTCGCTGCGCTCGTGCGAACGCCGCACAATCGGTGAGTTGCCTCGGGAAGGGTCATTTGGGGCAAGTCAGCGGATGGTCCGGATGGGGGCACGCGCGGCAGCGCGGCGGTCGTAGATCGCCTGCGCCGGAATCGACAGGAAGACGATGAGCAGTGCGAAGAAGTTGATCGGCGGCACGAGCACGCCGATCACGAGTGCGATAGCAAACAGGATCGTTGTGCTGATGCTGGCGAACGCTCTATTGCCTTTCAGGGGATTGTTCGGGTCCTCAAGCACCGGATGCTTGCGGATCAGTAGCGCCATCACCGTCAGCGTTAGACTGCTCACGGTCAACGTGCCGATGTAGATGCCGATGGTTGCCGGCGTCGTCTTGAATTGCGAGATCATTTCCGTTGGCAGCGGCAGCACAACGATGGTGAACGCCCAGATCAGACTGAGCAGAAGCAGCTGCCCGTTGTATGACGTGATGTGCTCGAACATCGCGTGATGCGATACCCAGAAGCGCGCGATCACGGCGAAGCTCAGGGCAAACGCTGCCAACTGGTCGACATTGTCGCCGAGAAACTGCGCGGCTGTGTGCCCGGCGGCCGCAGCCTCGGTTACCGAGGTGACGAGCGGAAGAATGAGTAGTGTGATCGCGATGGCGGTCACCGCGTCCGTGAAGAACACCAGTCGATCGAGGCCGCGTGTTGTCTGCATGCTGACAGGCTAGAGCGCGAAGCAAGGCATGCGCATCCGCAACGCGACGCATCCGCAAGGCGCCGGCATCCGCACGGCGCTCGCATCCGAAATCCGCCCGCAACATCCGTTCCGATAGTCTGGCCGTGTGCTGCTGTCTGATCGTGATATCAAGGCCGAGTTGAACGCCGGGCGGATTGCGCTGCATCCGTATGACCCCGACATGCTGCAGCCATCCAGCATCGACGTGCGCATCGACCGCTACTTCCGGCTGTTCGACAATCACAAGTATCCCTTCATCGACCCGGCGGAAGATCAGCCAGAACTCACCCACCTGGTCGAGGTCGACACCGACCAGGCGTTCATCCTGCATCCCGGAGAATTCGTGCTCGGGTCCACCTACGAGCAGGTGTCGCTGCCCGACGATGTGGCCGCGCGCCTGGAGGGCAAGAGCTCGCTCGGCCGGCTCGGCCTGCTCACCCATTCGACGGCCGGATTCATCGACCCCGGCTTCACGGGGCACGTCACGCTCGAGCTCAGCAACGTCGCGACGCTTCCGATCAAGCTCTGGCCGGGAATGAAGATCGGGCAGATGTGCTTTTTCCGGCTGTCGTCGGCCGCGGAGCATCCATATGGGTCCGGCCCGTACAGTTCGCGCTACCAAGGACAGCGTGGGCCGACCGCCTCGAGGTCGTTCCAGAACTTCCACAGGACGGATGTCGGCGCATCCGAAGCCGGAAAAGCGGGCCGGTGAGACGCGCGTGACCGACAACCCGCCAAGCGACTTCGCTCGCGCCCTGATCACGGATGGGCCGACCACCAAATATCCCGCGCGGATGCGCCGTTTCGGCAAGCTCATCGGCACCTGGGATGCCCGCGGCCGCAGCCTCGACGAAGCCACCGGCCAGTGGGCGGAGCGTTCGTTCACCTGGGTCGTGTCATTCGTGCTCGGCGGGCGCGCCGTTCAGGATGTCGAGGTCGTGCCGAGTGCAGAAGACCCGTCAGTTTCCGAGACGGTCGCGACAGCGCTGCGCGTGTACGACCCGGTCGCCGGGGTCGTACGGGTCAGCTTCTTCAGCCCGGCCGCGAACCAGTATGCGAACCTTGTGGCGATCGGCTGGCACAAAGGCATCCGGCAGGACGGCACGCAAAACGACGGACGACTGATCCGCTGGAACTTCAGCGAGATCACCCGCGAGAGCTACACCTGGGACGGCTGGGTATCCAGCGACGACGCCGCCACCTGGTTGCATGTCGGCCACGTCGACGGAACGCGCATCGCGTAATCCCGCTGTGCCCGCTCGAGTGGGCCGCCTTACACCGCCGCGGCGTACAGCAGTGGCAACTGCAGAGTGAGCCACGGGCTGAACGCCCACGGGGTCGCGGCGACGGCGGTGAGCAAGTCGGCCGGGTCGACCCAGCGCCATGCGGCGACCTCGTCTGCGGCGGGGGCGATCGCATCCGTCGTGGTTGCGGTGTAGACAGGGCAGATCTCGTTCTCGACGACACCGCTGGCATCCGTCGCCCGGTAGCGGAAGTCGGGCAGCGCGAGCGTCAGCTCCTCAACGCGGACGCCCAACTCGCGTCGCGAGCGCCGCTGCACGGCATCCTCGCTTGCTTCGTCCGGTGCCGGATGCCCGCAGAACGAGTTCGTCCAGATGCCCGGCCAGGTGCGCTTGGACAGAGCGCGCTGGGTGACCAGGATGCGGCCTTCGCCGTCGTAAACGTGGCAGGAAAAGGCCAGGTGCAGGGGAGTGTTCGCATCGTGCACTGTTGCCTTGTCCGTGACACCGATCGGGGTGCCGTCCTCGGCGAGGAGGACGACTTGTTCGGTGTGCGCGCGTGTGGAGCTCATAGGTCCATTTTCGCCCCTGGCCCGCCGTGCGCGGAAAACGGGTCTCGATACGCTCGTTCCTCGCTACTCGACCACCGTGCGGGCCAGGGCTACACGTCGCTGAATTGTTGGCGCGCCTCGTGGAACTGCTGCAGCGTGTCGTCGCCGGGCACCAGCGCCAGGCGCGGCTCGTTCGGCTCGACAGCACCGCGGATCTCGGAGTGCAGACGTTCCATTTTCGCGTCCAGGCGGCTGGCGGTCTCCGCAGCCTCCTTGAGTTCGTCGAGCAGGTCCTGCGGAACGGCCCTGTCGTACTTGTAGTAGATCTTGTGCTCGAGGCTGGCCCAGAAGTCCATCGCGACCGTGCGGATCTGCACCTCGACGAATACCGGCTTCGGCCCGGCAGACAGGAAGACCGGCACCTCGACGATCGCGTGCAGGCTCTTGTAGCCGTTCGGCTTGGGATGAGCGATATAGTCCTTGGCGGTCACGAGGCGAATGTCGCTTTGGCCGGTGAGCAGTTCGAAGACGCGATAGACATCCGAACTGAAACTGCAGGTGACACGCACGCCGGCGATGTCCATGATCGTTGCACCGATCGCATCGAATGAGGGGTCGCACTCCTTGCGAACCACCTTCGCGACGATGCTCTCAGGCGTTTTCAAGCGGCTCGAAACGTGTTCGATCGGGTTGTAATCGTGCAGCTGGCTGAACTCTTCGCGCAGGATCGAGATCTTCGTATTGACCTCGTCGATGCCGAACTTGTACGGCATCATGAACCGGGCGAAATCGTCTCGCAAAAGCCGGATCTCATCGAGCGTCGTATCGTCGACGCCCTCGAGCGCATGGGCGGCTCGGTCTGTCAACCAATCAGGATGCGGCGACTCGCCCAAAACGGATGCAGTCAATTCGAATTCTGTGCTCACGGCGTCAAACCTAAAGCACAGCCTTGTGCGCTGCGTGAGAATTACGAATGCGCTGCGGCTCAGCGGTCGGCGAGCTGCTCCTGCTTCGCGCGCACCGGGATGAGCAGTCCGAGACCGATCGCGAGCACGAGCACGATGCCGAGGATGCCCCAGTACTGAGCACCGCCGATCGTCACGAACAGGGCGAAGGCGGCGGGCGCCAGTGCGGTTGCCGCCTTCCCGGTCGTGGCATACAGGCCGAAGACCTCGCCCTCCCTGCCGTTCGGGATCAGCCGCGCGAGGAATGAGCGACTGGCTGACTGCGCGGGTCCGACGAACAGGCACAGAGCTAAGCCGAAGATCCAGAACACGGTTTGGCCACCGGAATGCAGCACGAAGACCAGCGTTCCGCAGACCACCAGACCGATCAAGGCGGTCACGATCACCGGCTTCGGGCCGAGCCGGTCGTCGAGTGCCCCGACCGCGACGGTCGAGATGCCGGCCACCACGTTCGCGGCGATGGCGAAAATGATCACCTCCGCAGGCTTGAAGCCGAATGTGCCCGCAGCAAGCACACCGCCGAAGGTGAAGACGCCGGTGAGTCCATCACGGAAGATCGCGCTGGCAATCAGAAAATACACGGTGTGCCGGCTAGTGCGCCAGAGGCGCGCGATGTCGTGGCCGAGGATCGCGTAGGAGCGGAAGAAGCTGACCCGCTTGGCCGCGGCATCCGTCATCGCCCGGTTGCCGGGAACCGAAAAGAGCACGGGCAGCGCGAACAGGCCGAACCAGGCGGCGGCGATGAGCATCGAAACGCGCACCGACAAGCCGTCCGCGCTGGTGACGCCGAACAGGCCGACGTCCGGGTGGATGAACCCGAAGTAGACGATGAGCAGCAGCACGATGCCGCCGATGTAGCCCATGCCCCAGCCGAACCCGCTCACCTTGCCGATCGTGCGCGGCGTGGAAACCTGCGCGAGCATCGCGTTGTAATTGACGCCGGCGAATTCGAAGAAGATCGTGCCAGCCGCGATCAGAACGAGGCCGAACAGGAGGAAACTCGGCTTTGCCTCGACGAAGAACATCAGCGCGAGCGCAATGACCACCAGATACGTGTTCACCGCCAGCCACAGCTTGCGGCGCCCGCCGTGGTCGGAGCGTTGCCCGGTGATCGGGGCGAGCAAGGCGACAGCGACACCGGCGATCGCCAACGCCCAGCCGAGCTGCGCCGACACGACGGCGTCGCCGCCGAACGCCTTGCCGGTCAGGTAGACCGTGAAGACGAACGTCGTCGCGACGGCGTTGAACGATGCCGAGCCCCAGTCCCACAGCCCCCAGGCCAGGATGCGGCGCTTCGGGATGCGCTCGGCGGCACTCGTGCCGACCATCGTGCTGATGCCGGCCACGTCGTTGTGAATCGGGCCGTTTTCCTCGGTCATGCACTCAGGTTAGTGCCGTGCCGCCCGGATATCGTGGGACTATGAGCGAAGAAACGGCGGATGCCGCGGCCGAGCCGCGCACGCCGGTTTCGGTGGCCCCCGGCATCCTGATCATCGTCGGCGGATTGCTGGTTGCGGCGTGGATCGCGGTCGGGCGATTTCCGTTCGGTGTGGAGGGCAGCCTGACCCCGCTTTATCTCTTCATCGGGCTCGTCATCGCAGCCTTGCAGGTGGCAGCCGGGCGCGCGCTGATCCGCGGTGCGCGGGCAGGGTATGCGGCCCGCGGCTGGACGATCGCGATCCTGCTCTCGTCGTGGGCATTCGGCATCCTCTGCGGGCTGACGTTGCCGGATGCGACTCCCTCCGGTCTGCAGACCATCGTCAGTGGCGCGCATGAACCGGGCCTGGGCATCGCGATCGGCGTGACGAACCCGGCCGGCATGGTCTGTGCCATCCTGTCGGTGGCGGCCGTGATTCTCGCCTACCGCGACGCCCGCGGCGGTCGCCCGATCTACGACGAGGACGCGGCACTCGACGCCTGGGAGCGGTTGAATCGGCATTAGGGTTCCGCCCGCCCCGTGGTCGGGTTCGCACGAGGTTTGAAGGAGATAGTTCGGTTAGAAGGTCGCTTCGGCCAAAACTATCCTTCAAACTCGACTATCTCCTTGCAACCGCTCCTTGCAACTGGTCGCGCTCACCAGTGGTGGCACGGCATTGGGCCGTGAGGGTGAGACACTGACTTGCTAGGTGACGCTGACCTTCTCGTTGACACTGAGCAGCACGCATGAAAGGACCCCCATGCCGAACGACCGCCCGTTTGCCCTCCCATCGGACTTCCTCTGGGGAGTGTCGACGGCCGCCTATCAGATCGAGGGTGCCGTCATGGAGGGCCGGCGAGGGCCATCCAGCTGGGATGCGTTCGTGCGCGAGCCGGGACGCGTGCACGGCGGCGACACGGGCGACGTCGCCTGCGATCACTATCACCGCTACCCCGAAGACGTCGCATTGATGAAGGAGCTCGGCATCGACGCCTACCGGTTCTCGTTCTCGTGGTCGCGCATCCAGCCGTCCGGTCGCGGTCAGGTCAACCAGGAAGGGCTCGCCTTTTACGACCGCTTGGTCGATGCGCTGTTGACCGCCGGCATTCAGCCGTCGCCGACGCTGTTCCACTGGGACACCCCGTTGGAGCTGGAGGAGAAGGGCGGTTGGCTGAACCGAGACATCACCGAACGGTTCGCGGACTACGCACACCTGATGGGCGAGCACTTCGCCGACCGGATTCCGCGCTGGATCACCATCAACGAGCCGGTCGTGCTGACGATGCTCGGCTACGGGGCAGGCATTCACGCGCCCGGCGAGAAGCTCGGCCTCGAGGCGCTGCCTGCCGCGCACAACTTGCTACTCGGCCACGGCCGTGCGGTGACGGCGCTGCGGGCTGCCGGCGTCGGCAATATCGGCATCGCCAACAACCACGCGCCGACCTGGCCGGCCAGCGACCACGAGGAGGACCTGATCGCCGCCGGCCTCTACGACAACCTCGCGAACTGGATGTTCGCCGACCCGATTCTGCTCGGCCAGTATCCGGCCGAGCTCGAGCCGCTGCTGCCGGTGAACGCTGGCGATGACCTGCGCGAGATCAGCGCACCCATCGACTGGTACGGCGTCAATTACTACAACCCGACGCTCGTCGGGGCGCCGAGCGCGGCATCCGCCGGCCTGGTTGACGGGCACGCGCTGGACTCGACGCTGCCGTTCAGCGTGCGCGAGATCAAGGGCTACCCGCTCACGGACTTCGCCTGGCCGGTCGTGCCGAGTGCGTTCACGGAACTGCTCACCGGCTTCAAGGAACGCTACGGTGACGCGCTGCTGACGATCTACATCACCGAGAACGGATGCGCGATCAACCTCAAACCCGGTGCCGATGGCGCGGTGCACGACAACCGGCGGATCGCCTACACCGAGGCGCACCTCGGTGCGGTGGCGGATGCGATCGCCGCCGGCGTGGATGTGCGCGGCTATTTCCACTGGTCGCTGCTGGACAACTTCGAGTGGGCGGTTGGTTACTCCCAGCGTTTCGGACTCGTGCACGTGGACTTCGAGACGCAGAAACGTACGCCGAAGGATTCGTATCGCTGGTATCGCGACGTGATTCAGGCGTACAAGTAGGGCGTCCGGTGGTCGAGTAGCCCGCGAGCGTAGCGAGCAGGCGTATCGAGACCCGCATCGACGCACGCCAGCCAATGTGCCGCAAATCTGCAACGCTGGATGTGTGCACAGCGAATACAAGATCCCCGGCGGCAAACTCGTGGTCGTCGACTTCGACGTGGTTGGCGACGTTCTGGCGAACGTCCACGTGTCTGGAGACTTCTTTCTCGAACCAGACGACGCGCTCGACGCCATCAATGCGGCGCTGACCGGTCTGCGGGCGGACACCGCGGCATCCGCTCTGGCTGAAGCGATCGATCGTGCGGTGCCCAGTGACGTGACGATGCTCGGCCTCACCTCGGATGGTGTGGCCGTCGCGGTCAGGCGGGCACTGTCTAAGGCGAGCACGTGGGCGGATTATGACTGGCAGTTGATCCACGGCCCGGCCTACCCCGAGCAGCTGCAGATGGCTCTGGACCAGGTGCTGACCGAGGAGGTTGCGGCCGGCCGGCGCAGGCCGACACTGCGATTCTGGGAGCGTTCGGAGCCGGCGGTGATCATCGGCAGCTTCCAGTCGGTGAAGAACGAAGTCGACCTGGCTGCGGCCGCGCGTTACGGCGTGCAGCTCGTTCGGCGCATCACCGGCGGCGGTGCCATGTTCGTCGAGCCCGGTTCGTTCATCACCTATTCGCTGTACGCGCCGATCGCACTGGTGAACGGGATGTCGTTCGGTGACTCATACGCGTTCCTCGACGACTGGGTTCTGACGGCGCTGCGTTCGGTCGGAATCGACGCGTCGTACAAGCCGATCAACGACATCACCTCGCCGCTCGGCAAGATCGGTGGCGCCGCGCAAAAACGGCTCGGCAGCGGTGCGCTGCTGCACCACGTGACGATGAGCTACGACATGGATGCCGACAAGATGACGCAGGTGCTGCGCATCGGTCGGGAGAAGTTGAGCGACAAGGGCACGACCAGTGCGAAGAAGCGCGTCGATCCGCTGCGCAGCCAGACCGGCATGTCCCGCGAGGCGATCATGGTGCGCATGGAAGACACCTTCCGTGGGTTGTATGGGTTGAGTGCGAGCGAAGTGTCGAGCGAGGAGCTGGCACGGGCGGAGCGGCTGGTCAACGAAAAGTTCGCTACGGACGAGTGGCTGTATCGAGTGCCGTAGGGGCGAGGATGCAGGCAGGTGACCGAGGTCTGCCCGCGCCCTGGGCGTAGCCGAAGGGCAACTGTGTACCGCGTGTTCGTTCGGCGCTGCGGGCTGGCGCTTCGGCTACAGCGCGGTTCCTGAGCTTGTCGAAGGGCAGCGGGCGAAGCGGTCTCGCCCGGCAAAGTGCGTGTCCGTTTTCGCTATTTCAGCTCTGCTTTATATAGGGCGGATCTGAAATAGCAAAAATGAGTACCCTATTCTCCGGCGCGAACGCGGGCTGCCCGTGGTCGTTGTGCGAGCAGAACGAGCTCAGGCCGGTCTGATCACCTGGATGCCGTTGGCCGCGGCCGCCTGCGCGAGCCTGTCGTCGTAGGTGACGAATCCGTCGAGATCGTCTCCGAGTGCAAGCGCAGCCGCGAGATGGATGGCGTCGAGGGAGCGCAAGATGGCTGGGTCGAGGCGACTTGCCTCCTCGAAGATCGCAGTGGTGACCTCGAGCAGCGTGATCGATGCAATGACCGTTCGCGCTTGCGTCACCCGATCGGGCGCAGCGCGGCGAACCGCTCGCAACAGCTCAGTGCGAGCCAAATCGCACGAGATCGCACCGCGATCTGCAGACCCGAGCCACTCACGCAAGGCCGCGGTCTCAGGCTCGGCTACGACGAGCTTGACGAGTGCCGACGTGTCGAAATAGTACGCCACGCTCAGTACCGCTCCTCGCTTCGCATCGCTGTCAGCTCATCGGAGAGGCTCGTGCTCGATGGTGACATCGGCCGGGGAGCAGGCAGCTGATCGATACTGATCCGAGGAAGGCGCGCGCGCCCCGAGCTGACGAGTTGCTGCAGTCGAGATGACGGAATCGCAGACAACGCGGCGACCGGTCGGCCCCTATCGGTAATCGTGATGGTCTCGCCCGCGCTCGCCCGGGCGACGACCGCGGATGCGTTCTGCTTGAGTGCGCGAATCCCGACCTCAGTCATGTTCTACATTGTAGCACTTGCCCCAACTCGGGCTGGCACCCCAGCAAATCCGTAAACTTGACACAGGTAAACTCAAGTTCCGTGATTTCAACTTGACACAGCATCCACGGTTGATAAACTTGAGCCAGTGAGACTCAACTCTCACATTCAGGCTTTGATCACGTCAGCGTAGAACATGTCAGGGCGAAGGCCCGCAGAAAGGTAACAACTATGTCACGAGCAGTAGGAATCGACCTGGGAACGACCAACTCGGTGGTCTCAGTCCTCGAGGGCGGTGAGCCGACCGTCATCGCCAATGCGGAGGGCTTCCGCACGACCCCGTCGGTCGTCGCCTTCACGAAGGACGGCGAAGTGCTGGTCGGTGAAACCGCCAAGCGTCAGGCCGTCACGAACGTCGACCACACGATCGCATCCGTCAAGCGCCACATGGGCACGGACTGGAAGGCGGACATCGACGGCAAGAAGTACACGGCGCAGGAGATCTCCGCGCGCATCCTGAGCAAGCTCAAGCGAGATGCAGAGCAGTACCTCGGCGACACCGTGACGGATGCCGTCATCACCGTTCCCGCGTACTTCAACGACGCCGAGCGTCAGGCCACAAAGGAAGCCGGCGAGATCGCGGGCCTCAACGTGCTGCGCATCATCAACGAGCCGACCGCTGCCGCGCTGGCCTACGGGCTGGACAAGGGCAAGGAAGACGAGCTCATCCTGGTGTTCGACCTCGGTGGCGGAACGTTCGACGTCTCCCTGCTTGAGGTGGGCAAGGACGACGACTTCTCGACTATCCAGGTGCGTTCGACCGCCGGTGACAACCGTCTCGGTGGCGACGACTGGGACCAGCGCATCGTCGAGTGGCTGATCAAGAAGTTCAAGGACACCACCGGTGTCGACGTCTCCAACGACAAGATCGCCAAGCAGCGCCTGAAGGAAGCCGCCGAGCAGGCGAAGAAGGAGCTGTCGTCGAGTATGTCGACGAGCATCCAGCTGCCCTACCTGTCGCTGACCGAGAACGGCCCGGCCAACCTCGACGAAACGCTGTCGCGCGCCCAGTTCGAGCAGATGACCAGCGATCTGATCGACCGCACCAAGAAGCCGTTCCAAGACGTGATCAAGGAAGCCGGCATCAAGGTCAGTGACATCGCCCACGTCGTTCTGGTCGGCGGCTCGACCCGCATGCCCGCGGTCTCCGAGCTGGTCAAGCAGGAGACCGGCGGCAAGGACCCGAACAAGGGCGTGAACCCGGATGAGGTCGTCGCCGTCGGCGCCGCACTGCAGGCCGGCGTTCTGCGCGGTGAGCGCAAGGACGTTCTGCTCATCGACGTCACCCCGCTGTCGCTCGGCATCGAAACCAAGGGCGGCATCATGACGCGCCTGATCGACCGCAACACGGCGATCCCGACCAAGCGCAGCGAAACATTCACCACTGCGGATGACAATCAGCCGTCCGTCGCGATCCAGGTCTTCCAGGGCGAGCGCGAGTTCACCCGAGACAACAAGCCGCTCGGCACGTTCGAGCTGACCGGGATTGCCCCGGCGCCCCGCGGCATCCCGCAGGTCGAGGTCACGTTCGACATCGACGCGAACGGGATCGTGCACGTGTCCGCCAAGGACAAGGGCACCGGCAAGGAGCAGTCGATGACGATCACCGGCGGCTCCTCGCTGCCGAAGGAAGACATCGAGCGCATGGTTCGCGAGGCCGAGGAGAACGCGGCAGAGGACAAGAAGCGCCGCGAGTCGGCTGAGACACGCAACAGCGCAGAACAGCTGGCCTACTCGATCGACAAGCTCATCAAGGACAACACCGACAAGCTGCCCGAGGACGTCAAGAACGAGGTGCAAGGCGATGTCGATGGTCTGAAGAGTGCGCTCGCGGGCGACGACGATGGCGCGGTGAAGACCGCGTTCGACAAGCTGACCGCCAGCCAAGGCAAGCTCGGCGAAGCGATCTATGCTTCTGCTCAGGCGGATGCCGCGAAGTCAGCAAGTGCTGATGGCGCTGCACCCGAGGGCGAGGCATCCGGTGACGCGGCATCCGATGAGGATGTCGTCGACGCCGAGGTCGTGGATGACGAAGAGGGCGCGAAGTAGCCATGGCGAAGCGAGACGAATCCAACGAAAACGAGGAACCGGTCGTTCACGACAAGCGACGCATCGACCCCGAGACAGGGAAGGTTCGTCCGTCTCCGGATGCCGCATCTCCGGATGCCGCATCCGCGGATGCCGCGTCGGATCTCGAGCACGAGCAGGTCGTAGATACCGGCGAGGGCTACGAGGGACCGGATGTCGAGACGTCGCTCTCGGATGCCGACCTCGACTTTCTCTCCGGCCAGGCAACCGCTGAGGAGCTCGCTGCAGAACGGCTCGCCGATCTGCAGCGGGTGACCGCGGAGTATGCCAACTATCGCAAGCGCACGGAGACCGGTCGTGAGGTCGAGCGGGAGCGCTCGGTTGCCGAGACTGCGAAGGCTCTGCTGCCCGTGCTCGACGACCTCGACCGTGCTGAAAAACACGGTGATCTCGAGGGCGAAAGCGCGTTCGCGACCATTGCCGCGAAGCTGCGCGGTGTGGCCGAGAAGCTCGGGCTGGCGCCATTCGGCACCGCCGGCGAGCCGTTCGACCACAACCTGCACGAAGCGATCTTCCAGCAGCCGACTCCTGGAGTCGAGGTGGACACGATTGCCGACGTCGTCGAGACCGGGTACAAACTGGGATCAACGCTCGTTCGTGCGGCGAAGGTCGTCGTGGCGGTGCCGGAGTAATAGCAGTCGTTGGTCTCGCTGGTCGAGTAGGCCGCGAGCATAGCGAGCAGCCGTATCGAGACCCCCGGAGGCAACAATTCCGGGGTCTCGATACGGGTCTCGATACGCTTGCTCCTCGCTACTCGACCACCAATCTCAGAAAGGAGGCGCCGTGGCTAGTCAAGACTGGTTCGACAAGGACTTCTACAAGGTGCTCGGCGTCTCCAAAGACGTGACGCCCGCAGAGCTGAAGAAGACGTATCGCAAGCTGGCGCGCAAATATCACCCGGATTCCAATCCGGGCGACGCCGCAGCAGAGAACAAGTTCAAGGAGATCAGCGAGGCGCACTCCGTGCTCTCGGATCCCGAGCAACGCAAAGAGTACGACCAGATTCGCGCGATGGGTTCCGGCGCTCGCTTCACAGCCCCGGGCGCCGGCGGCAGCAATGGCGGCTTCGAGGATGTCTTCGGCGGCATGTTCGGCGGCTCGCGCGGTCAGAACTATACATTCCAACAGGGCGGCGGCGAATACGACGACCTGCTCGGCGGATTGTTCGGGAGCGGCCGATTCGGGCAGACCAGCGGCGGCTACCGCGGTTACGGCGGCCCGACCCGCGGGCAGGATGTCACAGCGACGACCACCATCGATTTCATCACCGCGACCAGGGGCGAGACCATCACCCTGCAGGCGGCGGATGGCAAACCGATCAAGGTGAAGATTCCCGCCGGTGTTGCGGACAAGCAGAAGATCAAGCTGCGCGGCAAGGGTCACCGTTCGCTCGATGGCGGAACGCCCGGCGACATGGTGTTGACTGTCACGGTGCGCAAACATCCGGTGTTCGAGCGGGACGGGTTGAATCTGCGCGTCACCGTACCAGTGACCTTCGCAGAGGCAGCCCTCGGCGCGACGATCGAGGTGCCGACTCTGGGCGGCAACCCTGTAAAACTGCGAGTCTCTGCCGGCACTCCGAGTGGCCGGATCTTGCGGGTCAAGGGTCGCGGCGTCGTCACGGACAAGGGCACAGGCGACCTGCTCGCCATCGTTCAAGTGGCCGTTCCGTCTCATTTGTCAAAGGAAGCGGAAGAAGCACTCAAGGCATTCGAAGCGAAGATTCCCGCCGAAAACCCGCGTGAGGAACTGCTCGCGAAAGCACGCGGATAGCCATGGAACGAGGGGTCAGCGATGGATGAGTCGAGCCCGCTGTTCGCAATCGCGATCGCCGCGGAGCTCGCGGCTATGCATCCGCAGACACTTCGCCAGTACGACCGTCTCGGGCTGGTCGTGCCGCAGCGCACCGCAGGCAAATCCCGGCGTTATTCGATGCGGGACGTCGTGCAACTGCGGGAGATCTCCCGGCTCAGCGCCGAAGGGGTGAGCTTGGAAGGCATCCATCGCATCATCAAGCTCGAGAATCAGGTGTCGCAGCTGGCTGCGCGCGTGCGTGAGCTCGAGGCGGCACTCGCCGACGAGTTGCTGCATCGGCCCGGTGGTCGCGTCTTCGCCTCCGACTCGGAGGGCGAGGTCATCTCGCTCAAGGCCGGCACGAGAATGCGGCGCAGCAACCAGATCGTCGTCTGGCGGCCGCTCGACCGCCGGTAGGCGCGGCGCGCCACGTAGGATGCACGCATGACCGAGGTACAGACCTGGGAGCCCATGCGCGAGAAAATCCGTGCGCAGCTCGAACGCCAGACCGGAGCCGGAATCGACGCGTGGAACGCGAAGATCGCGACCCAAGCACCCGCCGATGAGGCCGCGCTACGCCTGTGGCTGGGCGAGCAGCAGGTGGGCGGATACCCGCAGATGCTGCTGGTCTGGGAGACGTTCGGCTACCCGGATTTTCTCGTTGCGAGCGCCGACGAACTGTTCGACGCGCAGTACGTCGATCGGCCCGCGCTGCGGGCGATCTTCGATGCGGTCATCGGTGTGGTGAGCGGCTTCGGCGACGTCAGCGTGCAAGCACGCAAAACCTATGTGGCACTGGTCACACCCAGGCGCACTTTCGCCGTGGTTCAAGCGACCACCCGCACTCGCGTCGATGTCGGGCTGCGGCTCGGCAGCGAGGCTGCGGGCGGCCGACTCGTGCCGACCAAGAGTCTCGGCAACGTAGCGATCGCACTGCGATTCGGCCTGGCGTCCGTGGATGACTTCGACAGCGAGACGATCGGGTGGCTGCAAGCCGCCTACGACGCTAACCGCTGAGCGAAGCCCACTCTCGGTCGCGCCTGGATTGCCTACTGACAGTGTCCGTTTCGGACGAGCGTGCGGGTTCTACCTGACGCGCTCGTCCGAAACGGACGCCCTCGCGAGTGTGACGCTGTGTTGCGGCGCGAGTCGCAGCATCCGCCGGCCGGCTTCACCATAGTCGTATGCCTGAGACCGACACGCCCCGCCAGATCCGTTTCAACGCGTTCGACATGAACTGTGTCGCGCACCAGTCCTCGGGGCTGTGGCGGCATCCGGACGACCGGTCGGCCAGCTATACCGACCTGGAGTACTGGACGGAATTGGCCAAGCTGTTGGAGCGCGGCAAGTTCGACGGCATCTTCATCGCCGATGTGCTCGGTACCTACGACGTGTACGGCGGCAACAACGAAGCTGCGATCAAGCACGGCGCGCAGGTGCCGGTCGGCGACCCCTTGATGCTCATCTCGGCGATGGCGCTGGTCACCAAGAATCTCGGGTTCGGGGTGACGGCTGGGACGGCGTACGAGCATCCGTATCCGTTCGCCCGACGGATGTCCACGCTCGACCACTTGACCAAGGGGCGGATCGGGTGGAACGTCGTCACCGGCTACCTGCCGTCGGCCGCGCGCAACATGGGTCACGACGACCAGCTGGAGCACGACGACCGCTACGACTACGCGGACGAATACCTCGAGGTGCTCTACAAGCTGTGGGAAGGCTCGTGGGAAGACGACGCAGTCGTGCGCGATCGTGAGAGCGGCGTGTTCACCGACCCGAGCAAGGTGCACGAAATCGGGCACTACGGCAAGAACTTCACGGTGCCCGGCATCCACATCTCGGAGCCGAGCCCGCAGCGTTCGCCGGTGATCTACCAGGCCGGCGCATCCTCCCGCGGCATCGCGTTCGCGGCCGGCAACGCGGAGGCGATCTTCGTGGCGGCCTCGACCAAAGAAGGCCTGAAGGCAACGGTGACGAAGATCCGGGATGCGTTGGAGGCAGCCGGCCGCGGACGTTACTCGGCGCGGATATACACGTTGCTCACGATCATCACGGATGCCACGCCCGAGAAGGCCCAGGCCAAATACGAGGACTATCTGTCGTACGCGTCCGCGGAGGGTGCGCTCACGTTCATGTCTGGCTGGATGGGCGTCGACCTCTCCGGGTATGGTCTGGACGAGCCGATCGGCAACGTGAAGAGCAACGCCATCCAGTCGGTCGTCGCCAACTATCAGCGAGCCAACGAAGACGGCGGCGAGTGGACCGTCGGCGACATCGGCACGCAAGGTGCGATCGGCGGGCTTGGGCCGTTCATCGTCGGGTCGGGCGCGGAGATCGCGGACCAGCTTCAGGAGTGGGTGGCCGAGACGGATGTCGACGGCTTTAACCTTGCATACGCCATCACACCCGGGACGTTCGAGGACGTTGTGGAATTCGTCGTCCCCGAACTGCAGAAGCGCGGTGCGTACCAGACGGAGTACACGCCGGGTACGCTCCGGCAGAAGCTGCACGGACGTGGCGACCGGCTGCCCGCCGAGCACAAGGGCGCGAGCTTTCGCTACCAGGAGTCGTTGGTCGAGTAGCCTGCGAGCGCAGCGAGCGGGCGTATCGAGACCCATCGACGCCTGTGTGGGTCTCGATACGCGTATTCGCTGCGCTCATGCGCTACTCGACCACCGGGAGCAGTGATTCGGGATATTTTCCCTCATCGCGGATGCGCTCGTTCAATAGTGCGAGAAACTCGTCGTCGTCGAAATCCAGCGGAACCTCCTTGCCGAGCCAGCTGGAGAGGTGGATCGCGTTGGCGAGCCGAACACCCATGATGCCGTCGGACCCGGGCGCGAACAACGGCGTTCCATGCAGGATGTGCGCAGCGAAGTTCTGCAATACGCCCGCGTGCTGGTCGCCCCACGCTGATTCGAACTCGATCGTCTCTTCCGTGGAATAGTCCGCGGCGGTGCGACCTTCGGAAAAGTACTCGTCGTGGTGGACGCCGCTGAGTTCTCGTTCGGGTTTTGCGAATCGCGTGACCGTCGCCGTTTTGCTGTCTTCGACGACGATCTTGCCCTGGTCGCCGAGGATCTCCAGCCGGTCGGTGCCGATCATGTCGTGTGTGGCAGTAACGAATACGCCGGTTGCTCCGTTGCCGTAGTCGACGAGGGCCGTCACCTCGTCTTCGACGGCGATGTCGCGGCGGAACCCGTACGCGACCTTGGAGTACACGGACTTCGGAACGCCGCAGATCCACTGCCACAGATCGAGTTGATGCGGCGCCTGGTTGACCAGCACCCCGCCGCCTTCTCCGCCCCAGGTGGCGCGCCACGCGCTCTGATCGTAATAGCCCTGCGTGCGCCACCAGGTGGTGATGATCCAGTTGGTGCGCCGGATGGCCCCGATTTCACCGTTCGCGACAATCTCCTTGAGCCTGCGATAGAGCGGGTTGTTTCGCTGGTTGAACATAATGGCGAACGTCAGATCGGGTTTGGTCGCCGCGAAGGCGTTCAGTTCCGCAACCTGTTTCGTGTAGACGCCGGCCGGTTTCTCGATCAGCACATGGATGCTCCGTTCCAGCGCATCGATGCCGATCTGGGGGTGCAAATAGTGCGGAACGGTCGTGACGACCGCGTCGACCGTGCCGGAATCGAGCAGGGAGACGTAGTCATCGAAGAAGGGCACACCCGGGTAGTCCGCGGCCGCGATGGCGGCTTTCGCCGGATCGGTGTCGGCGATGGCGCCGAGGGTCAGTTCTGGTATCAACGCATCGGCGAGGTATCTCGCATAGATCGACCCTTGTATTCCGAGCCCAATGATGCCCAAACGTACGTTGTCCGCCACGAAAATTGCTCCATTCGTTTTGCTGTCAAGGTTGTGCTGTGAAGGCCGCGGCAGGGCTAGAACAGGTGTCCGTAGCCCAGCGCGACAATGTTGTCGTAAGAGGTCTGCAGACACTCGAGCGGTGTGCGACCGTAGTGTTCGTCTTGCTCGACGAGCAAATACTGCGCGCCGATCTGCTGACTCACCGGAATGATCGAAGCGAAGTCGAGGTTGCCTTCGCCGACTTCGGCAAACTGCACCACCGTGGCCAGTTCAGCATTGAAGGCGGTTCGGTCACCCGCGTCGAGCTCGTCGAACGCACTGGCGGAGATGCGCCCGATCCGGTAGTCCTTCAGGTGAACCATGGCGACGCGCTCTCCATACTTCTTCAGCGTGGCGACCGGGTCGAGGCCACCGCGCTGCACCCAGTGCACGTCGACTTCGAAGCCGACCAGCGGAGCGCGTTCCGCGATAACGTCCAGTAAGTACCGCCCGTCGTACTTCGTGAAGTCGATGTGGTGGTTGTGGTAGTACAGCCTGATGCCGTGCTCTCGAAGCCGCGCGGCCACGTCGTTGCTGCGATCGCAGAACTCGAGCAGCATTGCCGTCGACGCCATGGCCTCAGCCGGAAGCATGCCGACCCTGATCATGGTCGCACCGAGTCGCTGAGCGTCATCGACGTACTTGTCGAACTGGGTCGTCAGTGATTCGCCGCCGCTTCCTGCGGGTGCAAGCGACCCCGAGATCGAGGCGATGTCCATGCCGAGTTCTGTGCGCGCCCTCTCCAGCTCCGCGACGTTCTCGGGCGTCATCGCCATACCGGCGACTTCGAGCGCGTGATAGCCGATCTTGCTCACCGAGCGGAGAGTCTCGAAGATCCCCGACCGTGCGATCTCGTCCACGAGCAAGGTTCCCTGCACGCCGATCCTCGTCATCTATCTCTCTCCTTTGTTCTTCTTCTGCTGCGGCGCTCAGATTGCGGCCCTGCCGCTGCTGCCCCGCGTGCGGCCCCACTGCCAGGCTAGGGCCGCACGCAGGTCGAGGGTGCTAGTGCGCCTGCCAGGAATTGTTCGTCAACGTCGCTGCAAATGTCGCAGGCGAGTCGTTCTGGTACGCGGCCTGACCGCTGCGCAGATTCTGAACAGTGGTGTGGATGAACAATCCATTGCCGATGACGCCAGAGTTGATGTAGACGCCCTGATTCGCTGGCGCGTCGATCGTGTTGTTCGTGAGCGTCACGTCGTCGTAGGTGTGGTCGATGAACAGGCCAGAACGAAGGGATCCGCGCATCAGATTGTTCGTCATCGACACATTCGTGTGCGCGGTCGGAAACCTGGAGGTACTCGCAGGCGAACTGATCCGCACGCCATGACGGACAGTGTTCCAGCCGCCACCGCCGAGCAGAACGTTCCCGTTGACCAGGCAGGACTCCAACGGATGCCCGCTGTCACCGTACACGCCGATGTCCATGGCGCTGTTGGCGGAGACGGTGTCAACCACATTGTCGAATATCTCGATGTCCTGGCCGCCGGCGACGCGGATGCCGTTCGCCCACCACGGCGCGACCGCCGTGTTGTTGACGATGCGCACTCGACGCACCTGGCCGTTGGTTCCACTCGCACCGGAATCGGAATACACGGCGAATGAGTCGTCGCCGGTTCCCCGGGCGAAATTGTTTCGAACCGTCATGTTGTGCGCCAATTTGTCGGGATTCGGGGTGTTGCTGTTGTTGACGTTGAATCCGTCGCCATACCCGTCGCCAGTTCGGCAGTTCTGAATTGTCGCGTTGCTGCCGGACAACCAATTGGCGTCGCAGTGCCGCGTCCACATGCGGTCGATCAGCCACCCGTCGGCGCCACTGGCGTTGACGCCGTAGTCTGAACCCCCGGTGACCCCGAGGTTTCTCGTGGGCGCATTGGAATCGATCTGGATGTCGGTCAACGTGGTGCCCGATCCGATGAGGATCTCGGACCGCCAGCGCACCACCGGCGTGGACGGGACGTTGCGGTAGATGATCGAATGCCACATTCCTGACCCGTTCACCGTCACGCCGGTGAAGTCCAGCGGTGTCGGCGCCAAGCTGTTCGTCAGGTATTTGCCCTGCGGAATCCACACGGTGCGGCCCTGCGCCCGGGCTTCGTTCACGGCGTTTTGGATGGCGACGGTCGAGTCCTTCTGGAACGTCGGGTCGGCCCCGAAATCAATGACGGACAGCGCGCCTGCGGGCCGTTCCAGCGGGCCCGAGACGTTCTCGAGGTCGATGCAATCGATGTCGTAGACCGTTGCTGTGTTGTCGGCATCTTTGCGAAGGGTGATCGTGCTGCCGGGCGCGATCGGAGCTCCCGTGAGCCAGAAGGGGAACTCGTTGTAGAAGCGATAGGGCGTTCCGCCGCCGTTCGGGTTATCGGGCGTGGTCGACGAATTGCGGTAGATCCACGCTTGCGCGGAACTCAGAGTGAGCGCTTGCCGGAACACTCCGTCGACGTACAGGTTCAGGGTTGCGGTGATGCCTCCGCCCGTCGGCGCATCCGGTATTGACGCACGAACCACGATCGTATTCGCGGTCACTTTTGTGTCGTTGGCGATGGTCACCGAATCGCCGATGCTCTTCAGTTCGACCAGGGCATAGCCCGATGCTTCCAACTCGAGCGTCGCAACGGCCGGAACAAGCATCCCTGGGCTGAACGAGCGGATGCGTGCACCCCCGCCGAGCGTGCCTGATTCGGCTCCGATCGTCATGAACGGTGTGGTGGCGCCGGCGTTCGCGTAGGTCCTGCCGTCATTGGCTGTGCTCGCGTTGGCCGGGGTCACTGACGGCCCAAACGATGCCAGGCCGGTGAGCGCGGTGGCTCCTGCGATCCCGCCGAGAACGGCGCGCCGCGTGACAGGCCGCCGGAAGAAGTCTTGCTCCTTTGCCATTCGATTTCTCCTTGTGATGCTGACTGTGGCTGATTGACGACATCCCGGTCGCATCCGCTGCGCCGGGGTCGAACCCATATAAAACCAACAATGTTATTAAGTCAATGCTTTGCGCCGAATTTATGAAAGTTGCGGAATTCTCGGGTTTGCCTGCGTATTCGGGCGCCTCTGAGCGGTCTGAAGCGGTTGGAAAACCGTGAAGGACAATTTGCGGAGTTCTGTTGACTTAGTAACACTTATGGTTTTATAGTTCCACAAGGGTTCGGCCCTTGGCACCACACCATCCACAACTCACACAAACTCACGGGAGTTTCAATGAAGAAACAGAACCTGCGGCTCACGCTCGCAGTCGGAACGATCGGGATCCTTACCGCGTTGACGGCGTGCTCCGCCGGCGGAACAGGCTCAGCGAGCACAGACGCATCGAAGGCGGATCCGAACGCGAAAGTCACCATCACAGTCGGCGATGAGCCGACCGCCGACAAGGCTGCGGACCGGGCCAACTTTCTCACGATGGTCCAACAGTTCGAGAAAGCCAATCCCAACATCACCGTCAAGCCGTCGACCGAATACTGGCAGGCTCAGACGTTCCAGGCGAAGCTGGCCGGTGGCACGTTGCCGACCACAATGAACGTCTCGCTGACCTACAGCAAACAACTCATCGCCAATCACCAGCTGCCGAACATGACGCCGTATCTCAAACAGGCCGGCCTGCTCGGCGAACTGAACCCGCTCGCCTTGAACAACGTCAAAGACAGCAAGGGCGATGTCTATACCGTGCCGTACGGTCTGTTCTCGGTCGGAATCTCATACAACCGTGCGATCTTCACCAAGGCCGGACTCGACCCGAACAAGCCGCCGACCACCTGGGACGAGGTGCGCGCTGACGCCAAGCAGATCCACGACAACGTGCCCGGGGTCGCCGGCTATGCACAGCTGACCACGAACAACACCGGTGGCTGGATGCTCACCACCATGACCTACAGCATGGGTGGCACTGTCACGAACAAGGCGGGGACCAAGACCGACATGGGGCCGGCTACCGAGCAGGCGCTGCAATTGCTGCACAACATGCGCTGGGTGGACAACTCGATGGGTAGCCAGTTCCTATACAACCAAGATGATATCCGCAAGTCCTTCTCGGCCGGCAAGATCGGCATGGTGCTGCAGGCGCCGGACATCTACACTCAGGCGATTCCGACCTATGGCATGAAGCCTGCTGATTTCGGTCAGAGTGCGCTGCCGCAGGCGAACGGCACGAACGGTACGCTCACGGGTGGCACGATCGCGATGTTCAATGCGAAGGCGACCCCGAACCAGCTTCTGGCGGCAGCAAAGTGGGTTAAGTTCAAGGAGTTCGAGAAATACTTCGACAAGACCACCGCAGTGGCGGGCGCCAAGGCGGACTCCGCTTCGAACAAAGCGGTCGGAACTCCGGGCCTGCCTCCGGTGGCGGACAGCATCAATAGTCGCTACCTCGGTTGGATCAAGGACTACATCAACGTGCCGCTCGACCAGTTCAAGGGCTACACGTCGTCGACGCTGCCGCTGATCCCGGAGCCCGCGGATGCGCAGAACACCTATGCAGCGTTGGATCCCGTTGTGCAGAAGGTGCTGACTGATCAGAACGCGAACATCAAGCAGCTGATCAGTACGGCCGCGCAAACCATAGACCGCAACCTGTCGCAGGCCGCGGGCTGACACCCGAAACCGCCAACGGCCGGGCCTGCCCTCTTCGGGGCAGGCCCAACCGATCGGATACGAAACATGTCCAAGACACTTGCCATAGAACTGCGGCCGACCTCGCGCCGCAAACCGTTCAACGTCGTGCGCTGGTACCAGTCGGGCGGATTCACCGCCGTCTTGTTCGCGGTGCCAATCGTGCTGATCTTCCTGTACTTCACGTGGGGGCCGATCGTCCAAGGCGTCGTGCTCAGCGTGCAGCGCACCAATCTGGTTTCGGCGGCGAGCTGGGTGGGCCTGAAGAACTTCGAGTTCGTGCTCACCGATCCGGGATTGCCGCAGGCCGCGCTCAACACCGGGTACTACGCCTTGCTGGGGCTGGTGTTCGGATTCCCCGTGCCGATCCTTATCGCCGTGTTCATCAATGAGCTTCGCAAATACGACTGGATGTACAACCTGCTCGCGTACCTGCCTGCGGTCGTACCGCCCGTAGCAGGCATTCTGCTCTGGAAGTTCTTCTACGACCCGTCGGGCGAGGGCATCTTCAACACGATGCTCGGCTGGTTCGGAGTGGGCCCGCTGCCGTGGCTGAACTCGGAGGCCATGGCGATGCCCTCCCTTGTGCTCTATACGACTTGGGCGGGTGCGGGCGCAACCGCGATCATCTACCTCGCCGCGATAGGGGGGATCAGTTCCGAACTGTACGAAGCCGCCGAGATCGACGGCGCGGGCATCTGGTCGCGGTTGTGGCACATCACCATCCCGCAGCTGCGCAACATCATCTTCATCATGATGTTGCTGCAACTGATCGGCACGTTCCAGCTGTTCACCGAGCCGTTCCTGTTCACCGGCGGCGGGCCGAACAACGCCACCCAGACGATCATGCTCAAGATCTACAACTACGCCTTCATCAACGGCGACTACGGCGCGGCGACGGCGCTGAGTGTGCTGCTCGCGATTTTCTTGTGCCTGCTGTCGGTCGTCTACCACTTCGTGACCAAGAGATGGAGCCCATCATGAGCGCGATCGGTACACAAGTCACCGTCAGCCTTGTCGAGCCAGCGGTGCTGGACGCGGTACCCCGGGCGAAAAAGAAACTTGTCGTCGCAAAGGAGCGGGGGGCGATCTCGTCTGCCGACCGCAAGCGCCCGATCGTCAAGGCCAGCATGTGGATCATCCAGATCCTGATGTTCATCGGGCTGCTGGTTGCCGGATTCGGCCCGATCGCCTGGTCGGCGCGAGCGGCCGTATCTGGGAGCCAGCAGATCATCACGGATCCGACGGGCATCTGGTTCTCCCCGGTCTTCTGGGTGAACCTGGTGCATGCCTGGAACGGCGCTCAGATCGGATCATCGCTCGGCAACACCGTCATCGTTGCCGTCGGTTGCACGATCTCCACGCTGTTCATCAGCACGACCGGCGCCTACCTGCTGAGTGTGCTGCGCCCGAAATGGAGCCCAGTCCTGTCCGGCGCAGTGCTCGCCACGCTGTTCCTTCCCGGCGTGATCTCGCTTGTGCCGCTCTATTTGACGATCCTGCACATGCCGGTTATCGGGGTGAGCCTGCAGAACACGTTCTGGGCGGTGTGGTTGCCGGCGGGCGCGAGCGCCTTCAACGTCATCGTGCTCAAGCGCTTCTTCGATTCCATCCCTCGGGAGTTGATCGAGGCGGCCAAGATCGACGGCGCTGGACCCTTGCGTGTGCTGACCACCCTGGTGATCCCGCTCTCCCGCCCCATCATCGGCGTCGTGGCCCTGCTGACGATCGTGGCGTCGTGGAAGGACTTCCTCTGGCCGATGCTGGTGCTGACCGATCCGAACCTTCAGCCGGTTTCGGTGACGCTCGGCGGCTTCGCCAACGGAACATCGCAACCATTCTCCGTGCAAATGGCTGCGGTGTTCCTGACGATCATCATCCCAGTGATTCTGTTCGCGATCTTCCAGAAGCAGTTCCTGCGCGGCGTCAGTTCGGCCGGAGGCATCAAAGGATGAGCAATCTTTCAGACGCCAGAGTGCTCGTTACCGGAGCATCCGGGCGAATCGGCTTGGTGACAGCCGAGCATCTCACGGCGCTCGGAGCGAAAGTCACCGCGTTGTCCGACCGCGAAAACCCGTTGCTGGTCGCGGACCGCGTGATCATCGGCGACACTCGTTCGGAGGCGGATGTCGCCGACGCACTTGACGGCGTCGACTTCGTGGTGCACCTCGCCGCGCTGGCGCACCGTGACATCGCGCCCGCATACGAGGTGTACACGACCAACGTGGCGTCGACATTCAACGTTCTCGCGCAGGCCGGGGAACGAGGAATCACTCGAGCCGTGGTCGCGGGCAGCATCAACGCATACGGCCTTCCGCAAAACTTCCACGAGGTGACGCCAGCGTACTTTCCGCTCGACGCCGGCATCCCGGTCGACATCGGCGATTGGTACTCCCTGTCGAAGCTCAACGACGAGAACACGTCGCGGATGGCGTGGCGGCGGTGGGGAATCGACGTGATCACGTTGCGGTTCCCTCACGTGAACAGTGTCGACAACCTGCTGGAGCAGTCACGGCAACTGCAGCTGAATCCGCGTGCCGGAATTCGCGAAGCCTGGTCCTACCTCGACACCCGGGATGCGGCGCGAGCCATCGAGCTCGGCCTCACAGCCCAGACGAAAGGCGCCCACGCGTTCTTCCTTGCGGCCAATCGAACGAATGCGCCGTATCAAACCGAGGACATGTTGGACGCGTTCGTGCCCGACACCCCGAGAAGTCGGCGCTTCGTCGAACGCGAGGTTCCGATGGATCTGACGCCCGCACGCGAGCTCATCGGCTTCGAGGCACGACACGAACTCGACCTGCACACGCTCGACCTTCCCGACGGCCTGTGAGTTTCCGTAGCACTATTGAGTATGAAAGGCCCACCACCCATGCCCATCGACACGTTCGCCAACCCGTGGCCGGCGCGAGAGAACATCCGGATCACGTCCGTGCGTGCAATCACGACGGCGCCGGAAAATACCGCGCTCGTGGTCGTGCGGATCGACACGAATGTGCCCGGCCTCTACGGGCTCGGCTGCGCCACATTCACCCAGCGGTGGAAGGCTGTGCAGACCTACGTCGATGAGCATGTCGCGCGATTGCTGATCGGTCGATACCCCGGTGACATCGGCGACCTGACCCGACTGATCGGCTACACCGGATACTGGCGAGGCGGACCCGTGACGAACAATGCCATCTCTGGTGTTGATCAAGCGTTGTGGGACATCGCGGGCAAGCGGGCCGGGCTGCCGGTGCACGAACTGCTGGGTGGAAAGGTGCGCGCCGCTGCCGACACCTACATCCATGCCGCCGGACGCACGGCCGAAGAAGCCATAGCTCAGGCGCACCGGTTCATCGAGGACGGATGGCGGCACATCCGTTTGCAGTTGTCGACGCCGGGCGGGGGCGGATACGGGGCACCGGCGTTGCCGACGGAGTACCCGAACGCCCCCTACTCCAACGGCTGGAGTGCGCGGGACTACCTTCGGCGCGTTCCCGGGTTGTTCGAGGCCGCACGTGCCGCCCTGCCCGACCACATCGAGCTCCTGCATGACGTGCATTCTCGGTTGACGCCCAAAGACGCTGTCTGGCTGGCCCGCGCTCTCGAGCCGTATCGCCTGTTCTTCCTCGAGGATGTGCTGCCGCCCGAGCACTGGGACCGACTGCCCGAGGTGCGCGCGGCGAGTCCCATCCCGCTCGCCGTGGGCGAGCTGACGACATCGCTGACGGATGCCGTGCGGCTCGTCCGCGACGGCGGCGTCGACTTCATCCGTAGCCACGTATCCGACATCGGCGGACTCACCCCGGCACGCAAGGTCGCGGATCTGGCGGAACTGTGCGGAGTCAAGACCGCATGGCACGGACCGGGCGACACGTCGCCGATCGGTGCGGCCGCGAACGTCGCGCTCGACGTGTCGTCGGTCGCCTTCGGAATCCAGGAGGGCCACGTGTACAACGAGGCCACCCACGAGGTTTTCCCCGGCACGTTGAGCATCACAAACGGCTGGCTGTTCCCGAACGACGCCCCGGGTTGGGGGATCGACATCGACGAGGAAAAGGCGGCACACTATCCAGCAGAGCTGTCCGGACACGACGCCTGGGCCGCGGGCGTTCGCCGCCCAGATGGAGCGCTGGAGGCGCCGTGAGCAAACTGACCGACCCCGCCACCCGACCGCTGAGCAGCATCCGGCCGTATGCGACGCGGAATCCGCGCTCGCTGAGTGGCCGGAAGCAGCCGGGTGCGAATCAATACGATCTCGGGTCATTCAATGAGTCCACAATCATCGAAACGATCAGACAAGCTGGCACAATCAGTCGAACGGAAATATCCGAGCAGACTGGGCTGACGCAACAGTCCGTTTCACGGATCTTGCGCGTGCTTCTCGAGCGCGGCCTCCTGGTCGAAGGCGCCCAGGAGCGTACCGAACGGTTGGGCAAGCCGCGTACTCCGGTGCGTCTGCGCGCCGAAGCGGCGCACGCAGTGGGCATCCTCGTCGACCCTGAGTTGATATCGGTCGTCTTGGCGGATCTGGACGGCCGAATGGTCGAACGCAGAACTGTTCCGTTGCACGGGGAGATCGCGCCGCCCGCACTCGTCGAGCTCATCGCAGGTTGCGTGCATGATGTGGTCTACGCATCCGGAATCGACCGGAGCACTTTCCTCGGCGTCGGCGTCGCCGTACCCGGCCCGATCACCGCGGACGGTGAGCTTCTGGACCTTCCGCTTTCCGAGGCCTGGCGCAATGTTCCGCTGCAATCCCTGCTCGCAGAACGCCTCGACTGCCCCGTTGTCGTGGAGAAAGACGGTGCGGCGGCCGCGGTCGGGGAACGATGGATCGGCCGAACCGAGCGTGCAGGCGATTTTGTCTACCTGTATTTCGGAACCGGTATGGGCTCCGGGCTGGTGCTCAACGGCGAAACGTACCGCGGTTTCAGCGCCAACGCGGGTGAGTTCGGCCAACTCTGCGCCATACGCCTCGGCCGCATCGATGACGCCGGGCGACCTCAGCTGGTGCGCGAATGCAACCCTCCCGTTGCGATCCCGGAAATTGCTCGTGAGTTGGGCTATGCGGGGGCGGCCCGCACCTACAAGGAGTTTTGCGCCGAGGTCGGTGCGACGAATCCGGCCGTTGTTGCGGCCGCGCATCAGGTCGCCGACGTCATCGCGCTCGGCGCCGTCGCGTTGATCGACCTTCTCGACCTGCCGTTGCTTGTCATCGGCGGCCCCGCATTCGAGCCGGAACTCGAAGAGATCGTCGTGACGACCATTGATCGTGCGGTGAACTCAATGCCGACGGCATACCATGCCCGTCACGTGTCCGTGCAACGCTCACTCTTGAAGTTGGAGGCAGGCGCCCTCGGTGCGGCCTCGACGATCTTCCATGCGTCCTTCGCGCCGTCTGTGCGGCGCACGCGGCAGAACAGCTTTCGGTGAGCGGTCATCAGGGTCCCGATAGGCAGGTATTGCTGGCCTCGGTCGATGGCACGTTCGCCGTGGCCGTCGACCGACTCGGTGCTCGCGTATCGTCGCTCGTTCACGCGGCCAGCGGAACGGAATTTCTACTCGCTACACCGTGGGCAGGCGAGGATTTCTCCGGCGGATACTCATCCGATCGCTCGAACGAGGAATGGCACCGGCGCTACGCGGGCGGATGGCATACCCTACTGCCCCATGCAGGCGACGCTCGTACGCTCGACGGCGTACAGCATCCGTTCCACGGCGAGGCCGCCTGGCGACCTTGGCGATTGACCGAACGTGATGCAACCTCGTGCACGTTCGACATCGTGCTGCGGACGGTTCCGTTCGCGGTTCGACGCCGACTCGCGGCGACGAGCGCCGGCTTGCAGGTGACGCAGAGCATCACCAATCTGTCCGGGCGTGACATCGCGTTCAGTTGGACCGAGCATCCCGCACTCAGCGGCGCGCTCATCGGTCCGCGCTCATCGCTGTCGATCGACGGAGATGAGATCGAGCTCGTGTTCCCTGACGCGGACGAGAGTTTTTCGGGATTCTGCACCGTGCCGGCCGCCGGGCGCAGTTCCGTGAGATTGCATAACGACGACACGGGCACCGCTATCGTGCTGCGCTGGAACCCGGAATTGTTTCCCTATCTCTATGTCTGGCAGGAACATCGCGACACGGCGGGCTTCCCGTGGTGGGGGCGTGTCGACACCATTGCGCTCGAGCCCGCTTCGCGGCCTTACGACGCGGATGCCGGCTCCCTCGGCCCGCTGACTCTCGCCGGCGATGCGACACTGAGCGCGAGCTTCGCATTGGAGCCCAGCGTGTGTGAGACGGCTCCGATCAGCGACTAGCGGCGGATGCCGCCGGGCGCGTCCGACAACGGCACGGCCGCCGGGCGTTCGCAGGAGCTCTCAACCACGACGCTCCGGCCAGACGCGGCCGAGGTGAGCAGCGAGGTCATGACGTCGAGCACGTGATATGCGAGGTCGCCGTTCGCCCGCGGCATCCGGTCCGGCGCGGTTGTCGCAAGGTCGGCGATGCCGTAACCGCGCGACGCGTCACGGTAGCCTGCGCTCGGCGCCAGAGTGTGCCATTCTCCGCCGAGTTCGTGCAGCAGGACGCTGCCGTCGAATCCATTCGGATCCGGCACGATAATCGAGCCTGCCGGCCCGTGGACCTCGATGTTCGAGGCGCGGCTGGCGACGACGTCGAAACTCATGACGATCGTGGACAGCGCGCCGGATTCGTGACGAAGCACACCGGTAACATGGGTGTCGACGTCCACAGGAATCGCCTCACCTTCGCGCGGACCCGAACCGATCGTGCGCGTCGCTCGCGTGTGGCTCGCGGCGCCGATCACGGATTCGACCGGGCCGAGCAGAGTGACGAGGGCGGTCACGTAATACGGCCCCATGTCGAGCAGAGGGCCGCCGCCCGGCTGGTAGTAGAAGTCGGGGTTCGGATGCCAGCGCTCGTGGCCGGGCGTGACCATCGTGGCCGTTGCCGCAATCGGGGTGCCGATCGCGCCGTTGTCGATCGACTGTCGGGCGGTTTGCACACCCGTGCCGAGCACGGTGTCGGGCGCGCATCCGACGCGCACGCCGGCAGCGCGGCCCGCATCGATGACGGCTCGTGCGTCTACGAGCGTGGCTGCGAGGGGTTTCTCGCCGTAAACGGACTTGCCGGCGGCGATCGCCTTCAACGCGACGTCGGCGTGTGCGGCCGGAATCGTGAG